>Ga0193753_10000677_pt1 | contig 32534 bp, 21 predicted proteins | sample H1c2metaG_FD_144925 | JGI IMG/M metagenome (GOLD analysis project Ga0193753, IMG submission 144925) | Soil microbial communities from a riparian zone of the East river system, Colorado, United States - H1c2 | ecosystem: Environmental > Terrestrial > Soil > Riparian zone | place: USA: East...
ATGGATGGTGGCGATGTGTTTGCCTTCTGGGGAGATGATCCAGATGCCTCCGGGGCCGGAGCCATAGAGGTTGCCCTTGACGTCGACCTTGATGCCGTCTGGGCCCCCGACGCCGGGCGCACCTTTGGCGCTGAGGAGTACCTTGCCTGCGCCGACGGTTCCATTCTTCTCGAGCGGGTAGCGCATCCACACCGGGTTCGCCGGGTCGGAGTTGGCAACGTAGAGGTATTTTTCACTGGGAGAGAGGGCTATTCCGTTGGGCCGCGTCATGTCGCGGATGAGCAAGATCGGCTCTGTGGGCGTTGATCCCGGCGCCTTGTGGGCAGCGTCGCGGATCATAAAAACTCCATTGAAGGGGAGCTCCTTCTTTGGATCGCTGTCCTGCTGGCTCGCCAGGCCGTAGGGTGGGTCGGTGAAGAAGAGCGATCCATCGCTTGCATAGGTTAGATCGTTGGGGCTGTTGAAGCGCTTTCCCTGGTAACGGTCCGCGAGCACGGTCATCGACGAGGAGCCCTCGAGCCGGTCAAAGCGGAAGACTTGGTGCAGTGCGTGGCCCGCGACGGTGAGCCGTCCGGAGGCGTCGAAGGCGTTGCCATTGGTTCCGGGCTCCTTGCCATGGAAGCTAGGGTCGATGAGGCCGGAAAGCTTCTTGAAGATTCTCACTTTGCCATCGGAGGAGACGGCAAGCATCTCATTCAGGTCGGTGTCGCTGACAAAGAGGCGTCCGTCGGGCGCCCAGGCGGGCCCTTCGAGCCACTCGCAACACGTAGCCATCTTCTCGAGATGCGCCGTGCGCGGGATGATGGCCGTGGCGGCTGACGTCAGGCGGTCAATGGCGGTCTCGGCCTTCTTCTGAGAAAGTAAAGACGTCGGTGCCAGGGCGGCGGCAGCCAGCAACAGTGAATGAAGGACGACACGGCTCAAAATCATGCATCCCTTCTATCAAATAAACCCGTCCCCTGTATTGTTGTCTTCGAAATGAACCAGGATTGTGTCAACTTTGGCGACGGCAAACGTGACACTACGCAAGAACTCGATCGCGAAGAACCTGTGATCGTCACGCTCAGAGAGCAACTCCCCGACGAGGACGTTAATACCTGCGAGGACTTCAAAGGATTGAAAGCGCAATGTTGCGATACGTGTCACAGGTTCTACCCTCACTACGACATGTATTTGGAGAACCTCCCGACCGGTGGGAGAGCATGGCTTTGCTGGGCTGTTCGCGCTGCGTTCTTGAAGTCTCCTACATAGTCCGACAGAAATTTTTCCCGCAGTACGAATTTCCGTTTTAAGACCTGAGTCCAGTAGGAGAGCCGATTCTGCTGCTTGCTCGATCGCGCCCTCGACCAGTCTAGTTGTGAGGTTTCACTAGGTGTCCATCTGGTCGAGGACTGTGACGCTGAGTTTGCGAAGATTTTTGCGGCTCAGGGGATCAGTTGGACCGCCACCAGAATGCCCGCCTGACGGTTCTCAGTCGAGAGCGGGTGTGCCGGAAGGCTGGCCGCGGTGAGCTTCAACCTCAGACCCTCCACAATAACCTATTTTCACTCGCTACCCTGTCCGCGGGAGACGTTAGACCGGATTGCCACCTGCTGACATTCGCCACTAGAATGGGTGCCCATGTCCCTCGCTGCGTTCGAAATCCTTGAATCACCGCGCACTTCGCACGAAGCAGAGGCTGTTGAGGCAATGGAGGCGCACGTCCAGCGGGTCGCGCAGAGTTCCCTGTTTATGCGGGCCGAGACTCTGCGCAAGCTTCTGCTTTACCTCTGGAAGCACAGAACGGAGGAGATCAGCGAGTATGCCGTCGCCACCGAGGCTCTCGGCAGACGCTCGGACTTCGATCCAAAAATGGACGCCTCAGCTCGCGTGCAGATCTCCCGCCTGCGTCGGAAGCTTAAAGATTTCTACGAGTCAGAGAGCCTCGGGGACGGTTTTGTTCTCCATATCCCGATGGGAACCCACGTCCTGACGATCATAGAAGGCACTGCCTCCCCGTCGCATTCGCCGGTCCCGTCCGCTGATATCGAGCTGGAAATATCATCTCCACGGCGAAGACGGCTGGTCCACGGCTTGGCAACCGCATGTGTCCTTCTATTAATAGTGACTGCCATTCTGATCAGGGATCTTCGCAAGGCTAGATCTTTGCCGCTCCGTGTAATCGCAACACCGACGAACTTCTGGACGGGTTTTGTCGGCGTCAATACCCCGGTAAAGATCATCCTGCCGACGCCGGTCTTCTTTACCTTCCCGAAGGATGACAGTGTGCACATCCGCGACGTCAAGGTGAATCAATTCCATCTATGGAAGCTGTCGAAGAGCATATCGGAGCTGGCCACCGCGGATGGTGAGCCAAAACTCGACCACGCCTATACCGTAACCTCCGACACGCTCGCGGCAATCGACCTCGCGCGATACCTGGATCGCGTCGGTTTGGCCGAAAGGGTCGAATTCGGAATCAGCGGTGACTCGACGATGGATCTCCTGGAGAACTCCAGTGTCGTCGCCTTCGGAGCGCATTCCACCCTGCATCCTTTTCGGGACTACCTCGAGTCGATGAACTTCAGCCTTGGGACGGGTGAAGCATCCGTCTCCAATCACCAGCCAACCAACGGCGAGCAGGCCCGATATGACGTACTGCACCAGGGAGTCGCGCGACAAGTTGAGCCCTCCCTTGTGGCAGTCCTTCCCGGCCGGAGCCCAGGCAAGAAGCTTCTCATCCTTCAATCCCGCCACACCAGTGCCCTGGTCGCGATGATGACCTCAAAGGTCGGCGACAGTCTCTTTCAGAAGATGTACACGGCCCACCAGTCGCCACGATACTTCGAGATGGTGGTGATGAATGAGATTGAGGGCGATCATGTCATTCAAAGCTGGCCTGTCGCGATGCACGCATATACGAAGAATCCGCCCAACGGTGCGGATGTAACGCAGTAACATACCTCCGGAAACTGGCGAATGGTATGTGGAACGTGGGATTATCCGCCTCATGCTCAAACGTCTCTTCCCCGGTCGTTCCCTGTCGCCCCTCGTTCTCGCCTATTCGCTTTGGACACCCTTGGCATTCGCCGCTCCGAAGTCACCGCAAGTCGACCTCGTTGTCTACGGTGGAACGGCCTCTGGTGTGATCACAGCCTACTCCGCCGCGAGAGAGGGGCTTCACGTCATTCTTCTGGAGCCACGCAATCACCTGGGTGGAATGGTGACAGGTGGGCTCTCCGCGACGGATCTGGGAAGCTTCGAGGTCATCGGCGGCTATGCTCGGAACTTCTACACCCAGGCCGCGGCACACTACGACGTCCACACCCTGGCAAAGCACGACGACTGGCTGTCGGAGCCTCATGTCGGCGAAGAGATCTTCCGCGCCATGCTAAAAGAAGCCGGGGTTGATGTCCGCTTCTACGAAAAACTGGCCGAACACTCGGGCGTCACGATGGTCGCAAAGCACGTCACGTCGATCAAGACCATGGATGGCAAGGTCTGGAAGGCGAGGATCTTTGCCGACTGCAGTTACGAGGGCGACCTGATGGCCCAGGCGGGCGTGAAGTATACCCTCGGTCGCGAGGGGATTGCCGAATATGGGGAAGAGCTCGCAGGGGTCCGCGCCAAAACTCCCGCTCACCAGTTCACTTGGCCCCTGAACGCCTACGACGAGCAGCACAAGCTGCTTCCGGAGATTAGTCCCGGCCCGCTCGATGCGCCCGGCAGCGCCGACAAGAGGGTGCAGGCATATAACTTCCGCATGATCCTGACCCATGATCCTACAAATCAAGTCGCCTACCCCAAACCCGCCGGCTACGATCCCGCTCGGTTTGCCCTGCTCCGTCGCTATCTGACCGAGTTCGAAAAGAACAAAGGCCGCACTCCAAACTTCCGCGACGTCACCAATCCGGTCAAAATTCCGAATCAGAAAGCAGACTTTAACAACAACGGACCGGTCTCAACCGACTACATCGGCCATAGCTGGGACTACCCAGACGGATCCTACGCGACGAAGCAGAAGATCTGGGATGACACCGCCCAGTACACCCAGGCCTTCTTCTACTTCCTCTCCCACGACCCAAGTGTCCCGCCGAGTCTCCAGAAGGAAGTGAACGAGTGGGGTCTCTCCAAAGACGAGTTCCAGGACAACGGCTTCTTTCCGAATCAACTCTACATCCGCGAAGGCCGGAGAATGATCGGCGTTTTCGTGATGCGTCAGGCGGACTTGCAGACGACCCGGACCAAGCGCGATTCGATCGGCATGGGCTCCTACCAGAGCGACTCGCACAACATTCAGCGCGTCGCACGCGGGGACGAAACCGCGACCAACGAGGGTGATGTTCAGGTCGCAGTAAAGCCGTACGAGATTCCCCTCGGAGTCCTCCTCCCGCAGAAAGACCAAGTCGAAAATCTGCTCGTTCCGGTCTGCATTTCGGCGTCACACGTGGCCTACTCCTCGGTGCGGATGGAGCCGCAGTACATGATCATCGGCCAGGCCGCGGGAGTGGTTGCGAGCCTCGCAATTCAACGCGGTACGGCCGTGCAGGATGTTCCCTTATCTGTTCTCCAGGAAAAGCTTCACGCTCACAAGGCTGTCCTCAATCTGCAGGACGCGGAAGCAAATCCAAAGGCTCCGAAAGGCAGTCGGAACTAGCTTCTTTCCGCTCACACACGGAAGGCTCTAAATGGCTCATTCAACTACGTAACAGCGTTACGTAACCGCCTGACACTGGACTACGGATCCGGCAGGGGACCAGACTGCGGCAATCTAAATTCTCCCAGTTTCCGGACCTGTGCGGGGCACGCGTCGATCCGGAGCGACTCACACAATCACTACTCAATGAGGCCTCACATGCATAACGTCAAAAGCAAGACCGAGAAAGACCCAAAGCCTGCGGCGCACAGGTTCAAGGCAAACAGCCGAAGCCGGACAATCGTACTTTCACTCCTCCTCATATTGCCTATCCTCCTCTTGTTCTCGAGGCCGCTCCTGGCTCAGGCCGCTAACGGATCGATCAACGGCAGAGTCACGGACGGCACCGGTGCACTGCTCTCCAAAACCGACGTCAGTCTGACTCGAAGCGACACCGGCCTGGTCCTCAAGTCCGTGACCAATGGCGATGGTTTTTACAACTTTCCTTCCCTTCAGACGGGACCCTTTGTCATCGAGGTAGACCGCCCCGGTTTTAAATCCTCAAAGGCGACCATCACTCTTGCCGTCGACCAGACCGCCCAGATCGATCTCACGCTGGAACTCGGCAGCGCGACCGAAAGTGTGACGATCGAGGCCGACTCCACCGCCCAATTGGACACGCAGGACTCCAACCTGTCGTATACCGTCGGCGCGGCCCAGGTCTCGGACCTGCCGCTGAACGGGCGTAATCCATACGGCCTTGCAGCGCTGGCCCCTGGCATCGTCGCAGGAACCGGCTTCGGTGCAGGCGTCAGCACCCAGCGCGGTGCGGTCGTTACCGCAGGAACGAATAACTTTCAATCGAATGGCGGTCTCGGGGGATCGAACGAGATCATGCTGGACGGTGTCTCCATCATCGTCTGCTGCCAGGGTCAGCCTCCGCTCCCCCCGTCGGTCGAGGTGGTAGACCAGTTCAAGGTTCTGACCTCCGTTCCACCGGCGCAGTTCGGTCGCTCCAGCGGAGCCATCCTCAACATCGTCACTAAGACCGGAACCAACAGCCTGCACGGCGATCTCTACGAGTTCTTCCGCAACGAAAAGCTCGACGCCGCGACCTTTTTCACGAAGCGCAATGGCATCCCGCCGATCCCGGGACACAGCGACTTTCGCTCACCACACAAGTTCAATCAGTACGGCGGCTTCGTCAGCGGACCGGTCTTCATTCCCAAGGTCTACGACGGAAGGAACAAGACCTTCTTTACCTTCGGATACGAAGGCCAACGCAACGTCACCAGCCAATACAACACCACCACCGTACCAACGGTCTTGATGCGGCAAGGAATCTTCACCGAGGCCCCCGCCCCTGTCTACGACCCATTCAACGTAGCGACCGCCGGTGCGACAACAACCCGTCAGCCTCTGGCCGCCACCTGCGTCGGAAGCACCTGCTATCCGGCGGGCCGGGCCGTCAGTGTGATCAATCCCGTCGCCGCAAAGCTGCTTCCCCTGATTCCGTTGCCCAATGCTACCGGGGTCAACAATAACTACAGCTATTCGCAGGGAAAATCAGATCAGGTCGACCAATATAACTTTCGCGTCGACGAGAACTGGAGCAGCCGGAACCGGACCTTCGTGCGGGGCACTCGCGACGTAAACAACCATCACGAAAACGACCTCTTCAACCAGCCCAGTGGCCCGAACGGCATCAATCAAAAACTGACGGCGTATCTCTTTGGGCTGGGCCATACCTGGACCGTCTCGCCGACATTCCTGCTGCAATTCACCTACGGATTTGGTTATCAGAAAAACTTCCAGATCCCGCAAAACTTCGGCGTCGATGCTGGCCAGTATGGCTTCTCCAGCAGCTTTCTTTCGCAGCAGCAACAACCCGGCCTGCCGCTCATTCAGATCAGCGGAACGCAACTGCAACAGATCGGCAACGCTTCGAATGCGAACTTCTTCATTCACTACACCCACGTGCTGGATCTCTCCGCCACTATACAGCGCGGCAAACACAGCATCACCGCGGGCTACGACGGGCGCTACATCATCGAGAATGAGCAGAGCGTAGGCAATCCGCTCGGCACCCTGTCGTTCGACTCGACTCAAACCAACGGGCCCAACCCCAGCGCCGCAGTCCCCACCGGACAGAGCCAGTTCGATTCCTTCGCCGCATTCCTTCTCGGCATCCCAGCCTCGTCAAGCCTCCAGCGGCAGGCGACCATCGCCTTCACGCAGCCCTATAACGCCGTCTTTATACAGGACGACTGGCGCATCCGCCCCAACCTGACCCTCAACCTCGGCGTCCGCTACGACATTGAAATGGGCTTCCGCGAACGCTACAACCGGTGGGCCGACTTCGATCCAAATGCAGTTAATCCGTATTCCGCCGCGACTCGCCTTCCCTTCACCGGTGGGGCTCAGTACCTCGGCGTCAACGGCAATCCGGGCCGCACCTGGAAGACGCAATACAAAGACGTCGCCCCTCGCGTCGGCTTCTCCTGGAGCCCGAACCCGACGACAGTCGTTCGCGGTGGCTACGGCATCCTCTTCCTCCCAACCTCAGAGCGCGGATTCGGCAGCGGCACCCTTGGATTCTCAGTGTCCACTTCAGTCGTCAATACCTCCAACACAACTCCGGTTAACACCTTCGCCAATCCGTTCAGCGCAGGCGTCGCACTCCCTGCCGGTCCTGCCGCAGGCGTGCAAGCCGGGACGGGATCGAGCGCAGGCGTCCTCCTGTACAGCACCCCGGTCTCCTATCAACAACAGTGGAACGCCGGAATCGAACAGCAACTGTCGCCCGGCTTCGTCTTCAACCTGAACTACGCAGGAAGCCATGGCGTCCATCTTCCAGTCAGTGGCCGTCCCAACGATCTGCAGCCTCGCTACTACGGCGCACCGGGAGACACCTCGCAGATCGCCTTCCTGCAGGCGAGCGTACCCAATCCCTTCGCCGGAACTGTGACCACTGGATCACTCGCCGCCGCCACAGTCCAGCGCGTACAACTGCTCTCCGCATTCCCCCAGTACATCTCTAACACGGCACTCTCAAACAGTTCGCTAACCTATAACTTCAACGGGATCGGTTCAGCATCGTTCAATGCGATGCAAGCTGGGCTGAGCTATCGCAAAGGAAAAAATCTTACCGGCTCGGTCTTCTACACCTTCTCCAAGCTGCTGGGGAACGTCAGCGATCTCACCAACGGCTTCCTCAACCCAACCGGCACTCCAACCTTCCAGAGCTACTACTTCTTCGATAGCGCCCACGAGCGCTCAAACCTGGCGACGGACATACCGCACCGCATCGTCGGGAGCTTCATCTATACGATTCCCTTCGGACGCGGGCAGCATTTCGGCGGCAACATTCCGAAGTGGGCCGACGAGTTCGTAGGTGGGTGGAAGCTAAATGGCATCGGATCGATCCAGTCCGGCAACCCGCTCTCCTTCTCCGAGACAGGCACGCAGGCCTTCGCAGGCTCGAGGCCAACCTACGTTTCGGGAGTCAATCCGCTCACAACGGGCTCGACCCACGGACGCCTGGGCGGAGTCGGCCAAGCACAGAACTACTTCAACTCCGGTGCCTTCCGCCTCAGCCGCGCGTTTGAACTAGGCGATGTCCCTCGCTCCGCAGCGCTCACCCGTTCACCACTCAGCTTTCAGGATGACCTCTCGGCAATCAAGGACTTCAACATTCACGAGTCGATCAAACTGCAGTTCCGCCTTGAAGCCTTCAACCTCTTCAACCGCGTCCAGTTCGGTCTTCCCAACACGATCGTCGGATCGCCAACCTTCGGTTTCATCACGACTCAGGCAAACCTGCCAAGAAACGTTCAGGCAGCGTTGAAGCTGTACTTTTAGCGCACACTTGCAATACGGGCTGGCCGCCCAAAGCCAGCCCGACTGCTTTCCAATTACATAACGCCGCCAGCAGCCTACCTGTTCAACTGATTCTCCAACTGCACAGTATAGGTAGGATAGCGAACACCATCGGCTCCCTTATCCCCCGCATCCGTAGGTCGGACGCCGATGCCGAAGGTCAAGCTATCTCCCAGACACAGCACCGTCGTATCCGGCTGTAGATTGCCCGGCAAGGAGGCACGCACGGCGGAAGCCAGGAGGCCATAAGCAGTCGAAGTCAGGTGCACTCCGTCAGTGCTGAGACGTTCATCGGCTCCCCCAGCCTGTTGCAGAACCTGATTGAAGTCCGCCAGCGCAAGCCCTCGTTCGCGGGCAAGAGTAGTGAGAACTCCATTCAACTCATCGATCCGGCGATTCGGGGATCGATCGCCATAGCTACCAGGCGGATGACGTTTGAGGACACGCACTTCGTCGACATGGTGGATCGTGACAAGCACCGCCGAAATATGCGCGTCTCGAGAGGCGTCGAGCATCGCAGTAAGGTTCGCCCGAAAGATCTCAGAAGGCACGAACTTCTTTTCGTTGGCCGCATCGTTCATGCCGGTATAGAGTACGACAAAGCGCGGGCGCCACTGCGCTAGTGAAGCTGCAAATCGCGCACCAAGCTCCGTGCTGTTCTCGCCTGGAACACCCGCATTGACGACCCGCACATTGCCTGATTGAGCAGAGACACTTGCTACCCCAGCCGCGAGAAAAACGCACTCGGTGATCACGAAAAGCCAGAAGAGCAGTCTTTCACGTCGAAGAATCGCAGTCTCCTGCACAACCCTAATTTTTGTGGCCTTGACGTTGAACAAGCTTCCTCTCCATTGGGACACTTCAAACCTAAACTACGCCTCGCATGTGGCCCCGCCAATGCTGGCAAATAACCACTATCGTTTGGCGTGTAGCTTCGAGAATTATTTGTCGTAGTGTTTCAGAATTATTTGTCGTATTTCGGCTTTAGCCGGGACCGATGACGAGGCTGTCGCGGGCGGCTTCAACGACCGCAGTCGAGATGACATGAAGGTCATTCACGCTGAGAACGCGCTCGATCTGAGTGAGGAGCCGAGTCAAAAGCCTGAAATTTCCGCCGCTCATCCGAATGAGGCTCGCTATCACTTCCGGAACGAGTTGCTCGTTCGGGAGGACAACGCCGGCAGGCGCGTCCATCGTTTCTCAAGCAATTCTTGGACTTGAGACGCGTCGAGCGGACGGAACTCATGTACGAACCCAATGCGCGAGTAGAACTGCGGGAAACGAGCGACGCGCTTCTCTATGCCCGGCATGCCTATCTTCGGCAACTATCGCGTTGATGAGTGTGCTTTTCCCAATCTGCGATTGGCCCAGAAAGCAAGCAGAGAACGGCTCTTTCAATCTGCACCCAATTAGTCTGAAAAACTACACCTGATGCCGGATTAGTACCGACACTGTCGCCAATGTTCTCTAATGAGTTTTGGGTAACGTGTCGAGTTCATTACACAACTCTTGGGCGATCACGGGAACGGGCATATCAGAAGTAGTCCTCGAACCGCCCGCAATGTCTCGTTTTCGGCAAGCTCGGCTCCCAACTGACGCCAACAGACCAGTCGGCTCAGTGACGTCCCAACCCAGCTGCGGATCACGATTAGTCCTCATAGACGCGCTTGCGTTCACGTATCGAATTCATGGAACGGGCGCTTCGAGAATTGCCATGCCATTGCAGACCTTATGCGTAACAGCTGCGCCTTTCTTGCCCAAGCTCTTCGAACATCGGCCAGCAGTTTCTCAAACGCTATTCCAGCACTACTACCTCGTGGTCTAAGACAGACTTCACCTCAAACTGGACCCAGCCGCCCTGTTGGTGCACCGGCATAGCTGTTTCAGCGGATACGGTCAGGAGGAGTCGCTTCAAAGTCACCTCTTCAGGAACCTTCATCCTCACAGTTAACGGTCCCACCGGAATAAGCTCCTCAACCGGAGTCCGCCAGGTCCCTGCGCTGGTCAGATTGACAAGGTGCAGGACGAGACGATTTTGCTGGCGGTAGAGATGACAGTCAATTAGCCCCGGTCCCTTAACCTCAAGCGGAATCGTATCCCTGGCCGCCCACCGCACTATGTTGCCAAGCAGGTCGCCATGGTCGGGAAGGTTCCCCTGTTCATAGCGTCGATCGATGTCGGCCGGCAGATAGGCGATTCGAGCCCCGTTCTGCTCCCGCACGATCAAGCCGGGAATCTCGGTGCGCGGCGTTCGCATCCATGAGTTCTCCGGCGGGTACGCCGGAAATACAGGGACAAAGGTCAAGAGTACAGTCGCGTCCTGCGCCGGTTTGACCTCGTGAAGTATGCCGCCAAACGTCAGAATATTGGTCCCTTCGAAACCCTGCAGCACAGGATGTCGGGCTGCCGACTTGGCGGGTTCGTCTCCGTGGCGTGGACCCTCTACATCCTGTCCCACGTCGGGCGTCAAACGCAGATAGCTGTGGTCCAGACCAGACGCCTTGTGCGGGCCGTCCTGCTTTCCTGTGTACTTAGCCCCAAAGACGTCGCCAAGGGCAAAGTCGGGTCTCCGGTCGCCATACTCGTCATAGAGGCTGGTCTCATCCGTAGCAACCAGCGATCCCCCCTTACCCACAAAACGCTGCATCGATTCCACCTGCGAGTTGGACATGGCCGCCAGGTTTGGCAGAACCAGCAGGGAAACCTTGCTTGCGTCACGATCGATATTGTCGGCATGCACCGCCACGTAGGGTATGCGAGCCCGGATCAGTGCCTGGATGATGCCGTTGTAAGGAGCAAGGGCAAGATCGTTACCGTCGTCCCGGCCATACCATTCGAAGTTGCGCTCCGAATAGACAACGCCTACCGTCGCAATCGGCTCGCGACGGATCAGGTACTGTTGATACTCTGCATACCACCGGAAAAATGGTTCCATGACTCGGAACTGGCGCCGATCCTCCTGGTAGCCGCCCACATGATGCCACCACGGCGCAATGCCTCCCGCAACGCCGTCCACCATCCACATACGGACTTCCGGAATAGGCCGCGCAGCCTTTCGCGGTTCATAGGCCGCCATGCTCTCCGGCGCAATCTTATCCCAGCCGCCCAGCCCGTGAACCCGCTTGCCGGTATCGCCATTCTCCTGGAATCCGCCATTGATACCAGTGCCCGGCGGTCCAAACCCGCTACGGGCCCGCCCCTGCTGGTCCATCATGATAATGTCGGCCCGCTCGCAGAGGTCTTTCATATCCCGGAAGCTGCTGGCAGCCTGAACGAAGTTGCCACTCAGCATGCCGCTCCAGATGCAGTCAGGGCCGCCCGCAGCTTTCGTCGTGTTGGTGAACAGGTCCCAGGTCTCCCGGCGTCGCTTGTGGCTCCATTCAATCCACTGCCGATACACCGGATCGGTCCAGTCCTTCCCGGTAGGCAGATCCTTCCCACTTTCCTGTCGAAATTTGCTCTTGCAGTTGATGCAGTAGCACATGCTCTCGCGGCCCTGGCCTGCCCAGTGGTTATCCGTAAAGCCGTCGGGTTTCTCATGGGCGATAATCTCGCGCAAGATCTTGGGGATATATGCATCGTAATAAGGACCGTTGATGCACGTCGTATAGAGCGCCACATCGTCGTCCTCTGCCGGAACCGTACCGACAGCCGGATCGCCGCCCCGACCGCCGGTAACATAGGGCTTTCCTTCGGCAGTCCTCGCAAACCAGTCCGGATGCGCTTTGTAAAATGGTTCGAACGTACTCCCGCAATCCATCCGGGCGAAGACAGATAGCCCGTCCGCACGAGCCGCCCTCACCAGATCCCCATAAAGATCGCCGCCATTCAAGAACCTGGCTTGGTGATGAAGTGGATCTTTGCTCGGATAGAAGGCCACGATCCCCCCGGCGTTGATCACCAGCCCCTGAACCTGTGTGCGCTTCCAGTAGCTCCGCCACCATTGAAGGTCGTAGTGCAGCGGGTCCTGTTCGTTCAGGTTGATCTGTCCCCATCGATAAGTTCGCTTATACCAGGGGCCACCCGTACTTCGTGCTGCCTGGCCATGCGCCTCACCAGGCACAAGACCACCCACACTCGCGGCCAACGAGGCTGCTGCTGTCATCTTGAGAAAATCTCGGCGTGACTCCGACTCGATATTTTTCTTCATTGAATCCATGATCGACTCCTTCATTTCAATTTGAGAATACTAATCATCTCCAGAGAATTGAGCTTCGCGGAAAGATCGTTCAAATCACCGCTAACGCCGTTTTTCAGAAGCCCTAGATTAGAACAGTTACCGATCACTTCCGATAAGCCGACTTCCGGTATTGATTCTCCAATAGTAGAGCGAACGAGTAGGAGCGGCTCGTCCGCTCCTACTCGCTGCTCGCTCGTGATTGGTGCATTTATAGGTTCGGGTGTAGATCGCGTACGGGGCTTACCTGCTCCAGAAGTGACGCAACGTGGAGAATCGTGGACTCGGCCTGCCAGTTGCCGACGATTTGGACACCGATCGGCATCCCATCATGGCTGGTGCCGAATCGCATTGAAACGCCCGGCAGGCCGGTCACGTTCAACGGCGATGTGGCGGACATGATGTTCATAATGTCAACGGTTTGGCGTTTATCAGCCCTGTCATTCGGGCTAATGCCGAGACCGGACAGCGTGCTCTTGTCCAGGTGCGCTGGGGGTTGATTCCTACTCCGAACCTGAGACTGGGGTTTCGCGAGCGAACGAGTTCAGGGCAAAAATGCCGCCCTGGTGTGCAGCCTCCGGCTCGGAAGCTCAATGGGAACAAGTTGGCTGGTCTCAGTGTGAGCTCAAGGTCAGGAGACTGCAGGAGCGTATCGTCAAGGCTATCTGATCAGGCTGCTCAACCCGGTCATCCAAGGTTGGACATACTATCACTGTCACATCGAAGCGGGGACACGCGTAGCGGAAAGTGTGGATGGTCGTTTATTGCTTATACGAATTCACGCGATAGACCAGCAATCCTGCGATATCCACACTGGTTTGCGGATGAATGATATAGAACTGCTTCACCTCGGGAACATAGAGGGAAGTCTTGCCGCCGTTCGTCGGAATGTTGGCGATAGCGGCGTAAGTATCAGGCGAATCCTGATGGAAGATGCTGAGACCCTGCGTGCCGCTGACATAGACGCGTTTGAGCACCGGGTCCCAGGTCATATCGTCATTGATATTGGCGCAGGGCTTCTGGCTTATGACCTTGCCGTTTTTGTCGAAAACGTAGAAGATACCCGGGTTGCGACCGGCAACAAAGACCCGTTCATTCTTCTCGTCAACCGCGAGCGCAGTATTTTTCTGCAATCCTGGTGCGGTCCAGGTCGCAATCACTGTCTTGGCGACAAGGTCAATCACGCCGATCTGCTGCTTATCACGAATGTTCACGTAGAGACGATGGTGGATATGGTCTATCCCCATGCTCTCCACGTTGTTTCCGGGAATCGAGATCTTATCGATGAGCTTGCCTTGATCCACAGAGAAGACAGAGATTTCGGAGTCAGGGAGATTCGCCGAGGCGCCGCCATTTCCGATGTAGTAGAGGCGGCTAGCCGCATCGTAATACGCCGCGTCGGGAGAATCGCCGTGGCCGGTTGCAGAGCCGTCGATGAGTTGGACACGGCCGATTCGGTGAAAGTCATCTCCGGAGAGGAGGATCAACGCAGAATCGCCGCCGTCGGCAACGAGCAGTTCGTCTTTCTCAGGAGCGAAAGCTACGGAATGGGGCGTCTTGAATCCGCCTATGCTTTGGAGGTGAGCGCCCGTCTTCAGGTCGAACATCTCGATGGAGTGGTGCACCTCGGCGGAGACGAAGAGATGATTCCGCTTGAGGTCAACCGCGAAGTGATCGAAGTCTCCAACAATTTCTGGAAGGTATGTGGTGCTCACAAGCGTGACAGGCACCTGTGGTTCGGCAGCTTTCGCGCCGGTGGAGATGCATAGGAGAACGAGGATTGCGGCAGAACAGCAGATGCTCTTCTTGAGAATATGCGATGGCATTCAAAGGATCCTATCGGTGGAATGTTCGGTTGTGGTTGACGACCCATCTGACACTATGAGCTGACTCAGTGACGCCTAGAAGTTAAGCCTCAGCGCGAATTCCATCTGCCGTGGCGTCCCGGTCCCAACCAGCCCCGTGGTATTGATCACACTGGTGATGGCGCCGAAGCTGGCGGTGTTGAAGGAACCGCTCGGTTGCCCGTACTGGGCGCGGTTGAAGAGATTGAACGTCTCGGCGCGAAAGATCAACTTGTAGCGCTCCGTGACCGGGAAGAGTTTCTCGAGGGCGGCGTCGTCTTGCCAGAAGTTCGGGCCGACTGCGATGTTCCGGCCCGCATTTCCCCAGGTCCCGGCGGCGGGTATCGCGAACGCTGCCGGATTGAGCCACGAGGCGATGCCCCGGTTGCCGGTGTAGATTGGTACGCCTGCCACTCGATCGGGCCTCTGGTTTACATTGTTGCCGTCGGGCAGACTCGTGCTGCTGCGGCTCACGGTGACGTTCAGGGGCAGCCCACTACGGAAGTAAAGCAAGGAGTCTACCGACCAGCCGCCGATAAAGGCATCGGTGAGTCTGTTGTTGTTGAGGAATCGCCTTCCCCGGCCGAACGGGAGATCGTAGACGACGCTTGCATTGCCGCTGTGTCGGACGTCGAAGTTGCTCCTCGCATAGTCGCATCGAAAACAGGCGATATTCTCCGCGGCGTCCCCTTCTCCTGCCCCGACAGAGCCGTCATCGAGCGCGTGAGAGAGCATGTAATTGCCGGCAACGAAAAATCCATTGTGGAAGCGGTGCGTCAGGTTTGTCTGGAAGGAGTGGAAGATCGACATGCCTTTGTTGGCCTTCGTGTCGATCTGGCTCGGAAAGAATGAGCCCAGTGGACGCAAGCCCGTCGCCGGGTCAATCAGGTTGGTGTAGGTCCGGCGGAATAGATGATTGCCCTTGATCCCCAGATAAGTGAAGGTCAGTACGGTCTGCTGTCCAAGCGATTGCTGCATGGAACCAGTCCACTGTTCCGTGTACGAGTCGGGATGGTTGCGCAGCAGCGACCGAGGCGTCTGCGCGAGTCCCGTGGTTGGGATCAGAGCCAGTGCGCTCGGATACGAGTACGCCCTGCTCGCGCTCGAGGTAAGGAGCGTGGAGGGTTCCGTGTTCACGACTGCGCTATCTTCATCGCCCAATTGGATCTCTCCGTGATAGATTCCAAACCCTGCGCGAAAGACGGTATTGCCATGAAACACGTTGGGCGAATAGGCGAACGAGACTCGCGGATCAAAGTCCTTCGTATTCCGAAAGTAAAATGTGGTTCCCATGCCGCAGTAGCCGCCACAACTGGCCACGTCGAAGGGATTCGCGCTATCGTGCTGCTCGTAAAGCGGAGCGAAATAGTTATATCGCATACCTAAATTGAGCGTAAGCGTCTTACTTAGCTTCCATTGGTCCTGCACATATCCGGCGTACTGCGTCTTGCGCAATCCCTTGTCCGGGAGCGCCGCCGTGACCAGAATCGAATCCAGTTTGTTGGCGAGCAGGTTGGCCGCGGAGGTGTAGCTGGCGGTGCCGTCTACAGAGTTGGCTTCGTTATACATCACGAACCGGATATCCACCCCCGCCTTGATCGTGTGCGCGCCACGAATGAGCGTCACGGTGTCATTGCCAGAGAAGCTCGTCGGGACCTGAGCCTTGCTGTAGTTCTCTGAAAGCGTGGTGAACCCTGTAATCGAAAAGTTGTAGGGAGATCCCGTCTGCTGATTTTGAATGAAGGTGTTTCTGTTGAACCCTAGCTGCGCTTCGTTAAGGAAAGTGGGACTGAAGATGTGCGACTCTTCGAGGACGAAATTCTGAATCCGGGATTGAATCGTGATGGACTGGGCCAAGGCATTAAGCGCGCTTGTCGAGAAGCCGTCGTCGATGCTGTAACGGACATATGCGGAGTCGCCGCCGTTGAATCTATGGTCAACGCGAATAACGCCAGAGTTTTCCTGGTTAGGGCTCGGCACCACGCCGGTGAACGAGTACACATTCGGATCTGCGGTAGGCGCCGAACCCTGAGGATAGTTGTTGATAACGGAGGCAAGCGAAGGCTGAGCGGCGGCTACCTGTGCCCGGAAGGCAGGACTGGGCACAAAGCCGGTCTGCGGCACTCCGCCGAGCGATTGGCGGAAGCCTTCATAGTTGACGAAAAAGAAGGTGCGGTTGCGGACTATGGGCCCGCCGAGGTTTCCGCCGAATTGATTCAGATGAAAACCCGGGTGAACCTTCGTTTTGATCGGAGAGAGAGCGTCGAAATAGCTATTACGCAAGTAATCGAAGACGCTTCCATGGAACCTGTTCGTCCCGCTCTTGGAGATGAGGCTGATCTGTCCCCCGGCGCTTCCACCCGTGTCCGCGGTGTATCCGCCCGCGTCCACCCGAAATTCTGCGACAGCCTCCGTCGAGAACTGTAGCCGAAGCCCGGATTTGACCGCCTGCCTATAGATTCCGCTTGCATCGACCCCATCGAACCTGAAGTTGTTGTCGTCGATTCCCTGCCCAGCGAATCGAATGCTGGCCTGGGTTCCCGATCCGCTGTCGATTCCGCCGGGGGCAAGGAGTTCGAGCGTCGCTATGTTCCGGCCGTTCAGTGGCAGCCGCGAAACCTGTACGGATTGGATCGTTCCTCCCACCGTCGCGTTGTTGTTGTCCAGATTCGCCCCGGCGTCCTCTTCGACGTAAACGCTCTGATTGGCGCCGGTGACCGGTAGCCGGGCGTTGATCGTTCGAATGTCACCCGAGTGAAGGTCGATGTCCGCGAGGCGAAAATCGCTAAATGCGACTTTGCTGATGGTCAGCGTAAACCGGCCTACAGGAAGGGAAGAGATAACGAACGTACCGCGGCCATTCGTCGTTGCCTCACGCACGGCATCTGTGCCGTCTTGCACGAGTTCGACCTGAGCGTCGGCAATCGCTGAGCCGGATGCGTCGACAACTGTTCCGTTGATCTCTGTCCTATCGATTTGTGCTGCGAGGGGAAGTGAGGCCGAGATGAAAACCAGGAGAAAAATGATAATTCGTCGCATTGAATTCTGAGGTGATCCCTTTCGCGCGATAGGTCGAGCCTTCGGTAGATTCAATGTGGCGGGTCAATCCTGATGGAATGCTGAAGAAACGGCTTATGTCATCGAAGAACAACCATCTGTTCATCGACGAGTAATACTCCTAGCCGGGCGCCATATCCATGGTCTGTGGCCAGTTCGACTCGCCTGCGCTCGTCCCGTCTCATCCTCAGCGGAGATTCAGGTTGGAGCGACTACCATGTTCAGTGAGAGCTCACCATGCGGATCTTAGTCGTAGAAGATGATCGGAAGATGGCCACACTCCTTCGAGAGGCGTTGGAGAAGCAATCACATAGAACGGTTCTCGCCTTCAACGGCATTGAAGGGCTAGAGGTCGCTCAAAGCCACCAGTTCGAGGCCATTATGCTGGACGCGATGCTTCCTGGAATGGACGGGTTCAGTGTCGCCCACGCTCTTCGGAAGACTGCGGTGACGACCCCCATCCTTATGTTGACAGCGCGTGATGCAACCACCGACGTGGTCAAAGGACTGGACTCCGGCGTCGACGACTACCTGACCAAGCCCTTCGCCTTTGCGGAGCTCTTCGCTCGTCTCCGTGCCCTTGGCCGTCGCCAGCCCGCGGTCGTGTCCCTCCTGTATCAGGTAGCCGATCTGCAGCTCGACCCTCGCACCCACGTGGCCTGTCGTGCCGGTCGGCCCATCGTTTTGACGAGGACCGAGTTTCTGCTTCTGGAGTTCATGATGCGTCATCCACGGGCGGTCCTGCGTCGAGAGGCTCTTATCAATGCAGTCTGGGGCTATGAGGAGACTGTGGAGAACAATACCCTCGACGTCTTCATGAAACAGCTTCGAGCCAAGATCGACGAGGGGCATGAGAGCAAGCTGATCCAAACGGTGCGTGGATTCGGCTATCGCCTGTCTCCGGTGGCCAGTGAATGACACTCTCCATTCGAACCCGGATGACGGTATGGTATTTCTTCGCAGTCGGCTCCATTATCATCCTGCTGGGCCTCGGCGTCTTCTTCGGCGTCTCCTGGAGCCTGCGGCATGTTGCGGACATGGAGCTCAGTTCCGGAATCGATGGCGTTACTGCCTTCCTTCGCCACAAGCTTGCCATTCACGAGATGGACAATCTGCCCGAAGAGCTTCGCGAGCACTCCGCTCTCCTGCCCCGCGGCAAGATGTTTCGCGTCAGGTCCGGTGACGGCTCATTGATCTTTGAAACGGACGCGATGCAGTCGATACCGCCCTTCGCGCCACTCGCCGGCGAGAGCACAAGGCGCAGCGTGGTAACCGGCCGTCGATCGTATCGTACTTTCAGTCAATCGGAGGCCGTCGGCTTTTACTTGTTCGTGATAGAAGTTGCCGTGGACCAGACATCCTATATAGCGATGGTGGACCATCTTGCAGTCTTTCTGATGCTAAGCATTCCGGTTGCCGGCCTTCTCGCAGCTCTTGGGGGATATTGGATGAGCGGCCGTGTCTTGATGCCCATTCATCAAATCACCGACGCCGCAAGCTCAATCGACGCCCAAAGCCTCACCCGGCGCCTACCGGTAGCAGGGACGAAAGACGAGCTCGATCGGCTCTCGGAGACGCTCAATCACATGTTCGATCGCATTCAAATCTCCTATGAGCGCATCGCGCAGTTTACAGCCGATGCCTCCCACGAGCTGCGAACGCCGGTCGCATTCATTCGATCGAGTGCCGAGCTGCTCCTTATGGGACCGGCAAAAGACATCGCAAAGACCCGGGGAGTCGAGGACATCCTGAGAGAGAGTGAATACATGGCCGCACTCATCGGCGACCTCTTGACACTCGCCCGCGGCGACAGCAAAGATGGGTCTTTGGAGATGGAACTGTTTGAGCTCAGCGAAGCGGTTGACGGAATCTTAGCGCGAGGCAGGGCGCTTGCCGCCGCCAACGACATCTCAATCGACTATTCTCCCTCCAGCCAGGTAGTCGCACTCCATGGCAATAGAACCGCATGCGAACGAATCCTTTTGATCTTCGTCGACAATGCAATTCGCTACACCCCGAAGGGCGGTCACGTCACCCTGAACACCTGGACCTCGGGCAATAGCTGCGGATTCACCGTCTCCGACAATGGGATCGGAATTGCCCCAGAAGATCATCAGCGCATCTTTGAGCGCTTCTATAGGATCGACACAGCGCGAACCCCAAGGGACGGCGGCACGGGACTTGGCCTGGCAATCGCAAGAAGGCTCATCGAGGCCCATCGGGGAACTGTTTCGGTCGAGAGCGAACTCGGGCAAGGGGCTCGATTCATCGTTCGATTTCCGCGCGCTGACACCTTGATCGGGACGCCTGCGGCAGAATCAACCTTCAGCCACCTTCATCATTGATTTGTAGAGACGGTTCGCTGCAGCAATCGGCGCAGTGAGCCGATGTGATCGAGCGATTCGATGTTGAAAACCGCGTCGACGAGCTCAGTCGCTTGCAGTGCGCCCAGGAACGGGTCCATAAGGTCGCGGCTCTTGGCAACCACCTCATCCCGCGTCATTGGATTCAGAACGGTGCCCCGTACCGCATCGATCCGCTGCCTATAGGATTCGCCGCTCTTCAGCTTCACTTCCACGATCGCTACGAGTTGAGGATAGAGCCGTTCAAGTTGCTCATCCGGCACCAGCTCTATCTTGGCGCGCTGGCGGACGATTGCGGCATCCCCAACTCGCGCCTTGTCGTGCGCGGCGCGAAAGGATACCGTCTTGTCGACGAGCATAACCGCCATCATCTGCTGCAGTGAAATGTCCTGCATGCTCCGATCGTTGACTGTTCTGGCCTCACTGGTCGCGATCCGCACAACCACCTTCTCCAACAGCTCCAGTTTAAACGGATGCTCCCGCAGGATTGACTGCAGCGCATCGAGAGGCGCCTGGATCGGAGAGCCAACGGTCCACTTCTTAATATTGGTTTGGGTTACCTCGAACCGGTCTCCCAGTCCGTCCATCAATCCTGCAGGGTCTGCCTCAGGCCCAAACGCCATGAGGAAGTTGTCCGAGCCTGAAAAGATATCGTCCACTCCGTTCGCTCCCAGGTGGATTAGAAGAGCTGCATCGACGCCATTGCACGCAGGCGCTCCACCGAACACGAACGCCTTCTCTACGTGGTGCGTGTCCCGTTGCCACGCCGCTATGGCAGATGCCTGCTGAGCGGCATAGTCCAACAGCCAGCGCATCTGCTGCGCGCCCAGGCCCGCAGAACAACCAGCCGACGCCGACGCGCCAAAGGTGTTCGCGATGCTATGGGACGAGCGGTGAGTCTTCATTTGAAACTGCAGCCCACCTAGGGTCATCGATACTCGCGTGCCGATGTCGTAGCCCAGTGTGACAGCGCGCAGGAAGTGCTTCCCGTCGATGCCGAATAGCTCTCCTGTCGCCAGAGCCGCCGGCACGACTGCGCACCCCGGATGAGAGTGCGATGGGGAGTGCGAGTCGTCGGTCTCGTCCGAGTGAGCCAGCATGCCATTCGCCAAAGCCGCTTGCGCCGGACCGCAGAGCAGGTTCGACCCTACAACCGTCGCCGTCTTTTCTCCTCCACAGAAACGGGCGAAGTTGAGCGCGACCTTCGCCGGCGGCAACTCTGTCCCCGAAACCATTGCAGCAAAGGTGTCCAGGATATGTTGCTTCGCCTTCTCCGCGACCTCTGGAGGATGGACACGCGAACGAGCATCAGCCATATACCTGCTCAATTGCTCCATGACAGACGTCGCGGATGAGCGATTCTGCTGGGCACGTGCCTTCTGTGCAGAGGCCCACAGCGGAGCGGCCGCTCCGGCTACGATTGTCACCACCCCCTGCAGGATATCTCGCCGGGTCGGCATTGATGCTTTGCGCTTCACGTCTACTCCGTCATCATGTGCCGATAGCGCAGGATGACCGTCAATTGGCCTCTATTTGCCTTGGAATAGGCGGCCCAGGTTTGGAATCTCTCCGGATAGCTCCTTGCGGATCGCCTCCGCTTGACGAGCGGCATCCCCTTCGCTAGAGGCAGACGTACCGGGAATCTCCATAACCAGAATTCCGATACGCTCTCCCTTGGCATCGAACATAGGCATCTTCATGTTGTAGAAGCCCCCATCGACGATATAGGGGCCATAGGCCTTTCCATCTTTGACGGCTGCAAAATCTCCAGGTGATGTATGAATGCCCAGCCTGGTTGCGTTTCCATTCGCGATCAAGATCATCTGGCTTCCGCCCGGCGGGATCACGTGCAGTCCCATCTTTCGAAGATGGGGATGAGAGGAGAGGGTGTTCAGAACTAACTCCTCCGCAAACGGGGCGTTCACAGACTCTTGCGGCTCCGCGCCGCGAACCTCGCCCGAACCGACATTCCTCGGCTCGAAGACGTCTACCCGCGCACTCTTTGCGCCCTCCTGTGGGACCGCTACGAACAACCGGTTCAGTTGCGGAACAAACCGTGCCGTCCGCGCTTTCGACCCCGTCGATACGCTGCCCCGAGAGACATACTTGTCCATGCCGATCTGGTCGTAAACATCGACCGACCCTCCGCCGATCGCATAGAGCCGCTTGCTCTTCGGATCGTAGATCGTATCGTCAACTCCAGGCGTGATCGACAGCGTCTGAAGCTCTTTCCCCGTGTTGCTGTCCAGCACCACCAGCTTGCCGTCGCGGCAACCGACGAAGAGGCGCTGTCGCTGCTCATCGAGCGCCATGGTGACGTTGACCTTTGCAAGCGTGATGGGCCACTTGGCCACAATCGTGTTCTTCCAGCGATCGACGACAACCACCTCATTCTTCGCCTTGTCATTGACATAGATACGAGGCCGGTAGCTATCCAGTGCCATCGCCTCAAGCGTGTCGCCGTCAATCTTCATATCTGCGATCTTCTTGTTCGTACTCGTGTCGACCGTACTGAACATTGAGTAAGTCTGATGGACATCCCCACCGCCATTGTCGATGTAAAAATACTTTCTCGAGGCATCGTAGCCAATCGAATCTGCGTCCTTGAGCAACGCGATCCGATCGAGCAGTTTGTAGTTACCGCCATCGTAGACTTTGAGGCTGCCGTCTCCGCCATCAGTCACATAGAGGCGGTCGTTATCCTCGCGATACCACACGGCATGCGGTCGTTCAATGCCTTCGATCCGTTGAAGCAGCTTTCCCTGTGCGAGATCGAATACAAGCACCGCTTTGGAGTCTTCCGGCGTCGCGAACAACCGGTTCCGCTTGAGGTCAATGCCGAAATGATCGAAGTTCCCTTTGACATTGGCCGGAATTGCCAGAGTCTGAACCAGGCGCAGAGGCGCACCCTGAGCCTGGGGTAGCCCGGGGTCCGACTTCTGAGAGAACATCGATGCCGATGCACTGGCAAACACGATAACCGCTATAGAGAAACGCTTGAACAATTCATCACCGCCTGAAGTAGATTACAGATCGATGATAGTGAGCCACACTGTGAAACGAGTGCTAAGTCTAACAATTACCAGCTAAAACGCCCTCAGCAAATCCTCATAGAGCGTGAGTACTACAGGCCTGCAACTTCCTTCAATCTGCTGGTCCTTATCTGGTGAACAATAGAACAGGGCGACATGGGATTAAGCCAGCCACCGTGATCGCTGAGAGCGCGGTCAGAAGCGAAGTCCCAGGGAGAACTGAAGCTGCCGCCCAGCGAGGGCAGCAGTCGGCTGGGTGAAGAGCGATGAGCTCACAGTGCCAATGTAGTTGGTGTAATTGGTGCGGTTGAGGACATTAAACCCCGAGACGCCTGCAGTAAGAATCTTCGCATCGTCTCCAATCGCCTTCGTAAGACGAAAATCGTGGTCCCACAGCAGGTCGAGCGAGGCGACGCCACCGGCTTCCAGCGTGTTGCGGCCAACGCCTGTGGGGCGCGCGTTGCCCAGGCCCGTATGGAAATCGTCGTTCCCGGTCGTCTCCGTGTATGGAGTTCCAGAGTAAAGAGTGGCCGCAGCCCCAAGTGTGAGCCAGTGGTCGGGGTTGATGTTTCCCATCAGGTTGAAGCGCTGCAGCCGGTCCTGATCGGCGCGTCCCCATTCGCCGTTAGGGTGGTATTGGTTCTGGGGAAAGGCGTTGTAGCCACCCGTATTGTTAAGCTGGCGCGCGAGCGTGTACTGGGCCCGGCCCGAGAAGAAACGCCCCGCCTGTCCGCGGAAAGAAAGGTCGAAAGCGTTGAGGAGAGTGCGGCCGCCAGATTCGATCTGCTGAATCTGGCCGAAGTTCCTGTCCTGCCGTGGATAATCGGCCGTGAGACTGGGATTGGGTGGAAGGATAGGCGCGTTCGCATCCCGCGAGCGAAAGCTTTTTATCTGTATGGATCCACGGTACGCCGCAGTCAGGGTCGCGGTTTTATAGACCTGACGCTCGACGCCGAAGCCGTACTGGATCGCGTACGGCGTACGGACATTCGGCTGGAAGCGAACGAGGTTCGTGGGGATCGAGGAGAAGTCAGTATTGGGCGGCAGAGGACCGGTCGGATTTTGAATCTGAATCGAGTGCAGCACCACTCCGTCGTGAAGTTTGACGGTCGAAGGAAAATCGCCGCCGGTTCGATCATAGAAAACTCCGGTGCCGACGCGAAAGATCGTCTTCCCCTGATCCGGAGCGTATGCGAGGGAGATGCGCGGCGCGAAATTGTTGTCGTCCGGCAGGAAGGTCTGCCAGTCGTAGCGCAGGCCAAGGGTTAGCTGAAGTTTGGGAGTGATTGCAATCTGATCCTGGACGAAGGAGCCAAATTCATTGATCCAGTAGAGCCCGCGCCCGATCCCTTGCTGCGCGGTGAAGACGTAAGGCGTGTTTCCGGCATAGTTGGAGAGGGAGGCAAACTTGAAGGTTCCCAACCGATTGCTATGATCGTCGACGGCGCGCCGGCTGAACTGCGGCAACTGGACGCCCACACGAATGTAATGGTTCTTATGAACCCAGCTCACAATCTCGTTCACATGGATTGTGTTCTCAGTGCGATTGACGTCGGCCTGGGCACCCCCGCCGACGAAGGAGCCGCTTACCTGGACGGACTGTGCGTTCGTGACGCTGCGCGTGATGTCTTCGTCTTTCTCAAAGGTCACCTGGAGCTGGTTGATGAGATTGGGGGTGAGGATCAGGCGATCGTTCAAGATGGCATCGTCTTCCCGGGAGTCCAGATCGTACCCGGCTTCGGCAAGGATAATGCCGCCAACGCCTGCGTTGACGCTATTGCTCTGCTGGAAGTTGTAGCCGACCGAAAGACGGTGATTGGGCGAGAGATCGTGAGTCGCGCGAATCGAAGCCTGGAGGCGCCAATTGGGCGTGGGCACGTTTTCGTTAATCGGCCCGTCAACTCCCACCGCGCTGACAATAGCTGCAGTGTCTTGATCTCGCCGCGAGGCCGAGGCAACAAAGCTGGTGTGCCCGCCGCCGCCGATCGGACCGCTAAGATGGCCCTCGTAGATGCGCCGCGTTTCCGGAGGACGCATCACGGCGAAATGATTCTTGGCATTGAAGGTGGAGTCGCGAACGATGAAGTTCGCTTCGCCGTGGAACTGGGGAGAGCCCGGCTTCGTGATCACTTCGATTCGCCCGCGCCCCGGTCGGGTGAACTCCGCCGAATAGGGGTCGTTGTTGATCCGTACCTCCTGAATGGCAGAGGCCGAGACCCCGAGACTCTTCATTTCGATGCCGTCGACGATGAGCGTGACCCCGCCCGATGATCCAGAGGAGGCGTCGAGAAATGGCGTAAGCGCCGCGATTGGGTCCTGGTCGAAGATGGGAAGCTTTCGCAAGCTCTCGCCAGTCACGGAGACGGTGTCGCGGTTCGCGGAGGAGTCCGTCGAGAGCGCCTGTTCGCCGCCGACCGTCATCTCCTGATTGACCGATTCCAGGCTCAACGCGATATGCAGGCTCGTCACCGGAACAGTCAAATGGAGAGACATCATGCGGGCCGCGAACCCGGAGTAAGCTGGAATGACAAGGGTGAAATCTCCCGCGGACAATCGAAGGAGGGCGAAGTTGCCGTCCTGGTCAGCCTTGGTTTGGGCGACCGCATCGCCCGCAGAGCTCTCAAGACGAATGGTTGCGCCGGTGACTCCGGCGCCGGTCGTATCGACGACCGAACCGCGTACAGAAAGGCTGCTGCTTTGCGCGTAGGCCGAGCAGGCTAGGCCAAGTGCAAAACAAATCGAGATACGGCTGAACTTCGAAAGCATGGACTTATGCTACGGATTGCACCTTAAGAACCACTGAAGAGGCCACCGGCATCGAGCTCTTTGGTGTAAGCGACAAGTAGCTATGCGGGCATTCGGAGACAATGGCCAACGTATGTCCGCCACGTTCGATTCAGGTTGATATCGCTTCGTCTAAGTCCGCGCGAACTGGCCAATCCATTCCGTTCACTGCAGAGTTTCAAGGCGTCGATAACAAAAGCCGACCTTCAGGCTCCTTTAATTATCTATAGGCATGCTTTGGAGAGAGCCGTACCTATTACGTCAGGAGCTAACTATGACCGCAACCAGAGTCTTTCTGAGGAGCACGATCTTCCTCTGCAGCTTTCCCATGACAGCGATTGCCAAGGACAAGAAGTTGGATCGCTCGCAGCTACCGCCAGCTGTGGAGAAGACCGTACAAGCGCAGTCTCACGGAGCCACCGTCAAAGGGTTCGCCACCGAGCGAGAGGGTGGGAAGAAAGTTTATGAAGCCGAGATGATCGTGAATGGCCACACAAAGGATCTCCAGATCGCAGAGGACGGCACACTGAACGAGGTCGAAGAAGAGGTTCCCTTCGATTCTCTCCCTCCGGGGGTACAGACAGCGCTGCTGGCGAAGCCCTCCGGAGTGACGATCACGAAGGTAGAGGCACTGACCAAACGCGGGTCCCTTGTAGCGTATGAGGCTTCGACTCTCAAAGGCTCCCAAAAGGGAGAGATCCAGCTTGGCCCAACAGGGAACAAACTATCTCATCCCGAATGACAAAATTCGCGAGCGAGCGAACCTCGGGGACAACCAATCATCGTGAACCTCTCACGAACCTAGCGTCGAAATTCGCGTATCCAACATCGCTGCAGCAATAGGGTGCCCTAGGACGATCCTGAGCAGCAAGAGAATGCTAGTCGCCAGCTAAAATGAACTCAGCATGAACGACCTGGACTCAATGGTCGCACACTGGGGATTGTCGAAATTTCAGGGTATGAGCCACGCCCATGGGTGTTTCGGCTATGTTTGAATGAGTGGCTCTGAGGAATATCAGTTATAGCCTATTACCGGTCTTCATTCACAGGCCAAACACAGTTCTTCATCTGTACCGCCTGTCGGACCATTAGATGCCGATGTCTTCCTGACGGGATCCGGCCACTCGCGTCCTTCGCGCAGTAGCTGATCGTCTTATGGTGTATGCCCAATCGAATATAGTATGTGGGCTTCATCGAGGAGGTGTATCGCGCGAAGCTTGCCGCTCACCCCAGGCATCAGGAAAATGCCCGCAAGATCGAGGCATCCGGTGCGATCCACTCCATCTATCGCGCGATCATTCAGAAGGTTGAGCCGGAGGAGAAGGCAAAATGAACTCACCAGAAAATACACCGCCGTCGTCGATTCCCGGCTATGACTACGGCACTCCAAAGAGTGCCGTATCACCGATCTCAGAGAGCGATCTATCGGAACTCGAACAGACTGCCGGTTGGACCTCCGCTGATGCTGGTGTGCTGGCGCGACACGCCGACCTGGTCCGGGCTAAGGCCGAATCCATGGTCGACTCGTGGCGCGCCGTCATCGGCGCACAACCGCACCTGGCCCATTGGTTTGTCAAGCCCGATGGCACGCCCGATGACGCATACAAGGCACGCGTCAAACACCGCTTTATGCAGTGGGTCGTCGATGTGGCGCTGCGTCTTCACGACCGCGACTGGCTCAAGTATCAAGAGGAGATCGGCCTACGCCACACTCCTGCAAAGAAGAACGAAACGGACGGCGCACACACACCGCCGGTAGTGCCGTTCCGATATCTTCTTGGCTTCGTTCCTATGATTCTTCCCGTCCGCCAGTTCTTCGCAGAAGCCATCAAAGATGAGGCCGAACTCAAGCGACTCGAAGACGCTTGGACCAAGGCTGTGCTTCTTCACATCACACTCTGGTCACGGCCGTATGTGAAAGAAGATCTCTGGCGACCCATCCGACTTGGTGAGTAAGGAGAAGTCGTCTTGCGTTGAGCGATCCGTCGCTAACGACAAGCACGTTTGTCGGCACTGATACGCTTGCACCGATCGCAAACCAGAGGCTATGCGATGAAGCCATCCCGTTGTGATAACGATAAGCTTCGCTTTGTCTGTCGCCGGTCGTGGGGAGGTTAGGCCTATGGATGCGCAGTAAGTGAATAACTCGTGCTTCTGCCGCCCTCGGCATTGCGTCTCAAGACACCTTGATTGACGAGGGCGAGAATATCGCGAGTAGCTGTATCTTGTGAGCGCCTCCCCAGCTTCGCCCATTTTGACGTCGTGAGTTTTCCCTCAAATCCGTCCAGAAGCCGATTGAGAACGAGTATCTGGCGCTCATTGAGGGGGATTGCTGCGATGGACTCCAGAAACGGGCTTTGACGAGAACCGTCGCAAGCGTAGTTTGCGCACCTTCGATGGCATGACCCAGGCAGTCGAAGAACCACGCCATCCAATTTGTGATGTCCATCGTGCCGCGCTGGGCCTGTTCAAGATGATCGTAGTAAGCGCTGCGCTCCTGACGGATCTGCGCCGACATGCTGTAGAAGCGCTGCCAACTCCGTTCCGATCGGGCAAGCCCCATGTCCGCGATGGCGCGGGCGATACGACCGTTTCCATCGTCGAAAGGACGAACTGTGACGAACCAGAGATGGGCAGGGAAGCCTTGACGACCCAGTCCATTTCGTCGGCTTTGTTGAACCAGTCGAGAAACATTTGCATCTCCTGATTCAGGCGCGTTGCGGTCGGCGCTTCGAAGTGAACGTGTTGCCGCCCTACGGGTCCTGAGACGACCTGCATGGGGCCTTCGGCGTCGTTGCGCCAGTTGCCGACCGTGATTTTTTTCATGCCGCTTCGGCCGGTTGGGAAGAGCGAGGCCTGCCATCCGAAGAGCCGTTCCGGCGTCAAAGGTTCCTCGTATCGGCGTGTCGCATCGAGCATCATTTCGACTACGCCTTCGACGTTCCGATCGATCGTCTCAAGGCCGCCGATATCCATGCCTCCAGCATCTGGGCCGGCTTCGGAGCGGCCGCAAACAGCGGTCGCCTCGAAGCAAAGTACCCTACCTCGAGTTGCCACTACTCGCCGGGAACAGCGGCTGCAGTCCGTTCGCTTCTCCCCCGAAGATGTGGCTTAGCGTATCTGGAGCCAATGATCCTGTATGGCACAGGAAGCAACCGCCAGAGTGCTGTGCGTACGTCTCCATCGTCGAGTTGGCGACGTTGGTCGCGCCTGCCTGTCCTCCTGGAGGCGCAGTGCCGGCCGTCGTCCAGGTAGCCCCAATCAGGAAGTAATCGGAGCGGATATCGCCCTTCGGCATGAGCGCGTTTACGCTGTTGTGAATTGAAATGAGGTTGCTGTTCGCCGCCGCGTTGTTGGGGCCCGCGCCCCATGCGTAGGTTCTCAAGGAGTCGCTGGGGCTGATCGTATACCCACTCGCGGCGATAATGTTCGCTTCTTTTGCCGTCATATGCACGACATTAAACGGGCCAGTCGAATTGGTTGCTGAGAACCGCCAACTGCCGGCAGTGGTCTGAGGGACGGGTACAGGGTCCCCCTTCGTATTGGTATACGAGTACGCAGCATTTGGCGTGTCCCCGAAGTGTTCGAACGTAGCCCAGATCATCTCCGGATGGCCTTTGACGCTGCCCACAATATGCAAGCCGAGCAGCCCCAGCGTGGCCTTCCTCTGGCCTGTCAGAACCCATTTCTGTGGATTAGACCTGTCGTAGACCGGAATCATTGCCGTCGTCGTGATGTAGTCTTTTTTAGTGAGCTCGGTTACCTCAATCCAGGAACTCTTCAATTCCACGGTGAGTGCCTGTGCGTCCGTAAAGCTTGGCTTTCCATTGGCGGCAGCATACTTCTGGATTGCGGCAAGGTCTGTCGGCGTTGTCGGAAATTGCGCGGCAAGGATGGCACCATTTTTAACTCCCGTCAGGAAGTAGGCGTAGACATCGTTTGTCATTGTCGAGTAATAGACTAGGCCGTCTTTTTGCGTCTCCAAAACTCCGGAGCCTCCTGCTTGCCCCTGTTCCACGTCGATGATATTGCCGCTGGAGTCGACGAACACCGGTGCTCCGTTAACAATGAACTCCTCTGCGGTCCGGATCGTGTCCGATGGCAGGGAATCGCTTCTGAGAGCTCCGCCAGACGGTAGCGCGATCGTATTGCCAGCTCTATCCTGAAACGCCAGCTTGTGGTTCGAGGTTATAAACGCCTTGCTCACTTCCACCAGATTGCCTGCACTATTAACGACAATCTGCTTTCCTGAATGATCGACAGGTGGTTTCATCACTTCGAACAATTGGCCCGATTTGGCCTCGATGATCGGCAAATCATGGGGACCACCTTTTGCGGCCCGCAGCATCATCGAGTGAGTAAACGAACCCTTGCTGTGCGGGAGAAACGTCCTTTGGCCGTTGCTATCAGGAGGAGAAACATCATAGAAAGCCCCTGAGTCAAAGATGCGTGACCCGCTCGATTCCGATGTCACCCAGAGGAACATTTGTTTTGCCCACGCATAGAAGTTGCATACGCTTCCCTCGATAAAACCAACGCTATTCGCGGGATTCACGACCCCGTTCACGACAGGTTGCCCCGACTGGAACCATTGATCGAACGTCGTCGAAGCGACTTGGCAATTGGGAGCCGCGTCCTGAGGAATAGTCTGCGCCGGAAGCAAGGTTCCGGTTATCATCAGCGCAATCATGCAAAGGTATTTCATACTTGGTCTCCTGTTCTAAGGCAGAAACACATCTCGCACTGTGTGGGAGACCTAATTTCTTCGCTCTCCCGCACAGTGACAAATCGACTCCTTAACACACGCAGGAACACACGCAGGGCCCGTGTACGCGGGCCCTGAGTAGGTTGTTTTGGCGGTTATTTAAGCCGGCGGTCAGCTATTCAGGATTGTTTGCACCGTTAGAGTGGGGTAGGCCGAGTATAGATTGCTTTTTTCATTGTGAGCGTTAACCCACGCTCCGAAGGCCGGGACATTGTCTTTCACGGGCAAGGGTGGGGGATCCGCCACAAAAGAGAGCAGCCCGTCGAAGATATTGCCCATCTGATTGACGAAGTCTTGAATGTACTGGTCGAAAGTGCCGTCGTACTCGGTCAACACCCACAGAGTCTGCGAGGTCCCCAAGAGGAACCCATTTTCTGGAAGGAAACGGGCAAAATGTACTGTTCCTACAGCAGTCAGTCCGTCATTGATTGCTTTGGAATGTTCCGGGTTGGCCAAATATCCAATAATCTCCAGGTTTTTTCCTTTGGCGATGGTCAACCTCAAATTAAGGGGGCTCTGAACTTGGGAAGTGCTCGACATGGTTCCCTCTTTCTCTATCTTGAACGCTCGATTTAGATAACTGAACGCTAACCTAAATGCTCAGTGCCGCAACTATACATATGATTCGCGAAGGAGTCCTGGAAATTTCTGATGAAGAAGAAACTTCATCAGAGGTCGCAGTGGCGACGCGTGCTCCTATGAGACGCACAGTGGAGCTGACCTCGGTGTCACGAAGTCTCAGCACTGGGCCTCGGTTGCATGGGCTTGAGCTTCGGCCTTGGCCCGGCCACAGAGAAGTCGGAAGCCATCAAGCTCATCCAAGCCGCTGTTGAGCGCGGCGTCACCTTCTTTGACACTGCCGAGGTCAGCCGGAGGCCTTGTGACCACTTTTTACACGTATCCCGAACTTACCTCCGATTGCTCTACCGCTGGCAATAGGTTTGCGCAACGGAACCTTACCGTCCGATTTTGGACATTTGGTGTGGTGACCCCATTAGCGGGCGGGAGGAGTTACCTCCCGCGGCACTAATTAGACGGCACGAAGGAAACCAAGAAGATGCCGGAAGTAGATATCCTGGTCGTCCCAGAAGCACATATGGCTGCCATTTGGGCAAATAGCGGAGGTGGCATTGGGCATCAGGGTGGCCATCTTCTTCATGTCCTCGGGGTCCATCTCGTCGTAGCGAGCGCCGATGGTGAGAGCTTTGGTCTTGATCTCGTGCAGGCGATCCCAGCGCTCCCAGTCTTTGAGGTTGCCGGTGACGAGGAACTCGCTCTTGCCCTGCATCTGGTTGTAGATCTTGTCATTTAAATGACGGAAGGCGCGGGTGAGAGGCGCGGGCCAAGGATGGGTGCGGCAGATCATCTGAGGATAGAGATCCTCCATCATGATCTTCTCGTACGCGGGATTGTCGTAGTCCTGCTTGGCTTCAAGGGCATTGAGCTGCGCGATCTTTTCGGGGGAGAGCAGGTTTTGCTTGAGGGCGGCGGTGCGCTTGAGGTAGGACTGGGTTCCGGCGGTCATATCAGAGATGATGAGACCGCGGAGATGCTGCTGGTAGTTGAGCGCGTACTCGATGGCGAGGATGCCTCCCCAGGACTAGAGAAACAGGGTGTGGATGTGATTCGGGATAGGAAAAAGTGTGCCGGTCTCCTCAATCTAAAATCGCGAACAGGCCGATGGGTCGCTCCGCCATTATGCATAGGCAAAACCGCCCGGCACCGAACGCCTGCTCGACCCGCGGCCGCAGTCAGCCCGCGCCGCCTGCAGCGCTACCGCTAGGATATGCAGGGAAGTCCGTGTAACCCACCTCGCCGCGTCGGGTGTAATAAGTTGATCAGTCCGCTTCGGCTTGGGTGAGTTGGTAAGGTTGGATGCAGGTTTTATTGCAGCCTGCATCCAGCCCCATGCGTGTCGCTTCTTTACTGCACGTTGAGCGTGACGTTGACCGAGCTATGTGCGCCAGTGGTTACATCGGTTGCGGTCACCGCCACGGTGTAGCTTTTTGCGGTCAGGT
>Ga0193753_10000678_pt1 | contig 32514 bp, 27 predicted proteins | sample H1c2metaG_FD_144925 | JGI IMG/M metagenome (GOLD analysis project Ga0193753, IMG submission 144925) | Soil microbial communities from a riparian zone of the East river system, Colorado, United States - H1c2 | ecosystem: Environmental > Terrestrial > Soil > Riparian zone | place: USA: East...
ATCCTTGTCGACCCGTTCGCCGCCGAAGCCGCTTGCCGTTCCAATACCGGGTAATTTTATTTCCCGAAGCAGTTTCCCGTCATAGTCATATTGAATGACTCTTGTGGATGCGTCCTTGAGGTAGTCGGCAAACAGGTTGCCACCGGCTTTACCGACGCTTTGCAATGCCTCCTCTTTTTCGGGTATTACCGTCTTCCAATTCGCTTTCTCCGGGTTTTGGGGGTCGATGAGTACTACCTTGTAGTTGGGCGCATCCGTGTTCGTACGAACGAGCAACATGCCGTCCTTGTTATCGATTACATCGGGTTCCGTCTTGAAGCCGGCAATGAGCAGTTTGAAACCCGTCTGCTTTGCATCGTTCATATCACGATACCAGATCTCCGTGCCGCTTGTTCCTTCCGCAATAGTGAGAATGAGGAAGCGTCCGTCTTCCGTGAGAGCCGCGCTATAGTAACGCAACGCGTGCTGCTTATCCTCGTAAATGAGTTGATCCTCCGATTGAGCGGTTCCGAGTTTGTGATAAAATACTTTATTGAACTCGTTCGCCTTGCTCATCTTCGATTGCTCATCCGGTTTGTCATAGCCACTATAGTAGAATCCATCATCCTTGTTCCAACTATACCCGCTGAACTTCGACCATTCTATTTTATCGGTAAGTAATTTTTTGGTCGCCGTCTCCATCACGAATACCTCCTGCCAGTCGCTCCCCGCCACTGCGATCGAATAGGCGAGGTATTTTCCACTCTTGCTGAATTCGAGTCCGCCGAGAGCGGCGACGCCTTCCTTATTGAGTGTATTCGGGTTAAGGAACTCCTCGGGCGTGCCATCAAGCCCCAGCTGGCTGTACATGATCGATTGGTTCTGTAAACCATCGTTCTTAAAGAAATAATAGCGGTCGGCCTTCTTGAAAGGCGATGAATATTTTGGATAGTTCCATAGTTGCTCCAGGCGCTTCTTCACCTTATCGCGAAAGGGGATCGTTGCCAGGTATCCGAAGGTGACCTTATTCTGTTCCTTCACCCATTCCTTTGTATCGGTGGCATGATCGTCTTCCAGCCAGCGGTAAGGGTCTTCCACTTTGATTCCATGGTAGTCGTCTGTCACAGTGGTCTTCTTCGTTTGGGGATATTGCAATTGCGCGTGCGCGGCTATTGTACTTGACATAAGCAGTAAAGAAAGGAGTTTCTTCATATAAAATGGTTTGGAATTTTAAAGTTAGCGAATTGTAAACGTGAATTGTGAATCGTCAATCGTCAATCGTCAATCGTGAATAGCGGCAGCTCGACAAAGGCCTATAACACGATGATCCTGACTGGAAGCTCATAAATGAGGCTTCAATTCACGATTGACGATTCACGATTGACGATTCACGATTCACGTCCTAATTCCCTATTCCCTGATATCTTACAACCACGCGTAACTACCGCCTGTTCGTATGAAAATGTCTGGTACTATGTCGCTTACACACTTAATGCGCACAAAACCTTATTTTTGAGGCGCTGGAAATGGATTTTTTTTAAGACTTCCCACATTCAGGCAGCTACTATTCATAAAATCAGACATTTACTACCCTTAATGGCAAAAAAAGTTACAAAGATTGGAGTTCTTACTTCGGGCGGAGACGCGCCTGGAATGAATGCGGCGATCAGAGCGGTTGTCCGGACCGCTATCTACAACGGGATTGAAGTTTTCGGGATCATGCGCGGCTACCAGGGAATGATCGATGACGATATCGTGAAGATGGAATCCAAATCCGTGGCCAACATCATTCAACGTGGCGGGACCATTTTGAAAACGGCCAGGTGCAAGGAATTCTTCGACGCCGCCGGCCGTAAGAAGGCCTATTCTAATTTGAAAAAAAGAGGCATCAACGGGCTGGTCATCATCGGCGGCGACGGATCATTCCGCGGCGCCGTGAAGCTTAGCCAGGAGTGCAACATACCCTGTATCGGGCTCGCAGGAACGATCGACAAGGATATTCATGGAAGCGACTTCACCATCGGCTTCGATACCGCGGTGAATACTGCTGTGCGCGCCATAGATAAGATCCGGGACACCATGGATGCCCACGACAGGATCTTCATCATCGAGGTAATGGGTCGTGACGCGGGCTATATCGCCCTCCATAGCGGTATCGCAACGGGCGCGGAAAACATTCTCATTCCGGAACGAAAGACAGATATCGACGATATCATCCGCTCGTTGAAGGAAAAGGAACGCCGGAAGAAACTGGTGAACCTCATCGTAGTGGCGGAAGGCGATGGCTTCGGCGGCGCGAATGAGGTACAGAAAGTACTGGAGAAAAATCTTCCCAATGCCGAAATAAGGGTCGCCATACTCGGGCATATACAACGGGGTGGATCACCCACCTGTATCGACAGGCTGATAGCAAGCCGGATGGGATACCATGCAGTAGAGAGCCTGATGGAAGGACGCCACAATGTGTTCGTTGGTATCCACAATAATAAAATGCATTACATCCCATTGGAACAAGCCGTCAAGAACAAAGGCAATATCAGCGAAGAATGGATGAAGATCGTCAAGATACTGGCGTCATAACACCGTGCTGAACGTATAGATGCAGTTGCTCCGCGCAGAAGATCGAAACACTGATTGTAGTATAACCGGCGGGATGAACGGGTTTCGGCCCAGGACTATCCTGCCCAGATTAAATGAATCCAACTAAAATTCCCCATAACAAAATCATGGCAAAAAAAGCAGAAAAGTATTTCCACACAGACATGGACAAGAACGCCGGTTTGGCGCATACTTTTCACAAGACCAAGATCGTTGCTACTGTAGGCCCGGCCTGCGATACCTACGACAAACTGCTGGAACTGGTAAAGGCCGGGGTAAATGTTTTCAGGTTGAATTTCTCCCATGGCACCCACGAAAATAAAGCAGAGGTCATCGCCCATATCAGGCGCATCAATAAAACTGAACCCTATAACATATCCATCCTCGGCGATCTGCAGGGTCCGAAACTTCGCGTCGGGGAGATCGAGAATGGCGCACTTAAGATATCGCCGGGTGATATTCTCACCTTTACCTCCAAGGAAAAGGTAATAGGCAACATGGAGCGCATCTATATTTCCTACCCTAACCTGCACAATGACGTGAAGGTTGGCGAGAAGATAATGATCGACGATGGTAAGCTCGAAGTAGTGGTGACCGAGATCACGGCAGCCGGCGATGTAAAGGTTGCCGTCACCTACGGCGGTATGCTGCTGCCGAAGAAGGGTGTGAACCTTCCCGATACGGCCATATCCCTTCCTGCCATGACCGTTAAGGATATCGAAGACTTCGAATTCATCGTGCAGCAGGAGCTCGATTGGGTAGCGCTTTCCTTCGTACGTAAGGCGGAAGATATCGTTGACCTGAAGAAACGTGTGACGGATAAGAAGAGTTCGGTGAAAGTGATGGCTAAGATAGAGATGCCATCCGCTCTCGCCGATCTGCGAAATATCATTGTTGAATCGGATGCAGTGATGGTGGCGCGTGGCGACCTCGGCGTCGAATTGCCGGTAGAGAAAGTTCCCATGGCCCAGCGCGATATCATCCGCAAATGCATTCACCGCGGCAAGCCGGTGATCGTGGCCACACAGATGATGGAAAGCATGATCGACCGCGTGAAGCCGAACAGGAGTGAGATATCAGATGTGGCCAACGCAGTATTGGAAGGCGCCGATGCAGTGATGCTGAGTGCCGAGACCGCCACCGGTAACCATCCTCCCCTGGTTGTGGAGACCATGCGCAAGATCATTCTTGAAGTAGAGCGCACGGAGTACAGGTATGATCGCGAGACCGATCTTCAGCCACTGGCGCATTCGCCCTCATTCCTGAGCGATGCCATTTGTTATAATGCCTGCAAGATAGCCAGCGATATTGCTGCCAATGCCCTCGTAGGCATGACGCAGAGCGGCTATACCGCCTTCATGCTAAGCAGCTACCGGCCAAAGTCGCCCCTCTATATTTTTACAAAGAAAAAATCCCTGGTCAACCAGCTAAGTCTCAGCTGGGGCGTTCGCGCCTTCTACTATGATGAAGAGGATAGCCTGGATGATATCATCTTCGACCAGATCGCGATCCTGAAGGAAAGAGGATTCGTTAAATCGGGAGATACGATCGTAAATACGGGTAGTACGCCTGTTGCGCAGCATCTGCCGACGAATGTGTTGAAGATTACGAAAATCGAATAAGAATAATTAGCCAATGTGCCAATTGGTAAATGTGCCAATTGAGCGTGCTCCGACACGAAATGCCTTTACTGATTAGGATCATTGGCACATTGGCTAATTTTCTAATTGGGTAATTATATTCTTACAGCTTCCTCAACTTCACATTCCTATACCACACATTATTCCCATGATCCTGTAAGGCAATACGCCCCTTCTTGAATGTGCCGAATTCTTTCATCTTTTTGAACTTGCTGCCGGCGATCAGTTTCTTCCAGTTATCATCCCACATCGTAGTTGATACCACGTTGGTGCCGTTCAGGAAAAGATCCAGTTTGCCATTCTCTACCTTGATCTCTGCCGAGTTCCATTCCAGTGCAGGCTTCACCGTTTCCTTCGAAGAAGAAATCAGATCGTAAAGATCGCCCGCCCTGTGCTTGATGATCTTCGAATCAGGATGCCTTTCATTATCCAGCACCTGCATCTCCGGACCTGTCAGATAGGTCTGGTCATATTTCGCGCTATCCTCATGCAAAAGGAAGATGAGGCCGCTATTGCCGGATGTATCGATCTTCCAGTCATATTTAAGGTCGAAGTTCTCATACTCGCTGTCTGTAACAATATCACGGCTTCCGTTACCAACCTTCTTGTTGGACGCATCCAGGCGGATAGCTCCATCCTCTACCTTCCAGGCGGGATCAACGGGCCTGTTGCCATAGAGATGCCAACCTGCGGTTGAAACGCCGTCGAATAGCAATTCCCATCCATCCTTCTTCTCCTGGTCAGTTAAGCTATTTTGTTGTGGGCCTGATATTGTCGTTTGTGTTGTAGCGGCAGAGTCCTCTTTCTTCGTATCCGTGCCAGCTTCGTTGTTACAACTCGCAAGGGCAATGACCGAAGAAGCAAGTAAGATCGTTTTGAACATCGTTGATTATTTAGTTTTTAATAAGAGAATGTATTTTACCATCGTCTCGGCATCCGCCTCCGAAACGGTTGGATGCGCCGTCATCGGGATCTGTCCCCATACGCCGGTACCACCCTTGATGATCTTGTCGGCCAGTTTGGGAATTATGCCGGGAGCTTCCGGGGCATACTTGTCGGCTACCTCGCGGTAGCTGGGACCCGTCAGCTTATCGTCCACCTTGTGACAGGTAAGGCAATCGCTTTTCGCAATGAGGTCGAGGCCTGCAGCATAGTCGGGGTTATCCGTGATCGAGACTTCTGCTTTCTTCTCTTCTGCGGGCGTTTTTTCGGCGGGCTTGTCGTTGTTGTTACCGCAAGCTGCAAGGGCAGCAATAACGATACACGTAATGAAGATTCTTTTCATGATATCTGTTGTTAGGTATGTAAAAGTATTAACTCAGTCCCAGAATAGAACGATTAAATGCTTCATCCGCCTGCACACCCGCAAAATCGTCGAAGGCCTTATCCGTCACCCGGATAATATGATCCTGTATGAAGATCGCTCCTTCCTTCGCGCCGTCCTCGGGATGCTTCAGACAGCACTCCCATTCCATTACCGCCCAGCCTTTGAAATCGTATTCGGTCAGTTTGCTGAAGATCCGCTTGAAGTCCACCTGTCCATCACCCGGTGAGCGGTAGCGTCCCGCCCTGTGGAGCCAGCTCTGGTATCCACCGAATGTGCCCTGTTTCCCCGTAGGATTGAACTCCGCGTCCTTGACATGGAAGGCCCGGATGCGCTCGTGATAGAAGTCTATGTATTGTACATAGTCGAGTTGCTGCAACACGAAATGAGATGGATCATACAACAGGCATGCACGCGGATGGTTATTTACTTTTTCGAGGAACATCTCATAGGTAACTCCATCGAAGAGATCCTCACCGGGATGTATCTCGTAACAAACATCCACGCCGCATTCATCGAAATAATCGAGGATTGGCAACCAGCGTTTGGCGAGTTCCTTAAAGCCTTCTTCTACCAATCCCGCGGGCCGCTGAGGCCACGGATGAAATGTATGCCAGAGCAATGCGCCACTGAAAGTAGGGTGAGCATTGAGACCCAGATTTTGCGAGGCCTTGGCGCCGTATCTTAATTGTTGTACTGCCCATTCCGTCCTTGCCTTCGAATTCTTCTTCACGGCATCGGGTGCAAATGCATCGAACAGGTCGTCATACGCAGGATGCACGGCAACGAGCTGCCCCTGCAGGTGCGTGGATAGTTCCGTGATCTCGAGGCCCGCCTCTTCCACTATGCCCTTTATCTCGTCTGCATAGGTCTTGCTTTCGGCGGCCTTCTTCAGATCGATGCAGCGCGGATCCCAGGTTGGGATCTGAACTCCCTTGAAGCCTAATCCTTCGGCCCAGAGACAGAGTGATTTCAGGTTATTGAAAGGTGGTTGATCACCAAGAAACTGGGCGAGAAAGATACCGGGGCCTTTGATTGTAGTCATTTCGAAATGATTTCGCGCAACGCCGCGGCGACGTAGCGCGTGTTTTAGAATTAGATCAGGCATTAAAGGTTATTCGCGATCCCTTTACTACCATCCTTTAAATATTTAAGATCAAAACTGGTAAGCGATCCCGTGTTCAACAATCGCCTGTGCAGCGGCACCGCAAACGCTACACCAGGAGATCACTCCACTTCACATCACTTCCCCCACTCTTCACCACACTCTCAATGAAGGCCATCCCCCTGATACCCTCTTCAACGCCGGGAAAATCGAGCCATTCTGCTTCGGGTTGTCTCCCTTCGAGTTTAGCTCTTACCGTCAGTGAAAAGTTTCTGTAGAGGTTTGCAAAGGCCTCGAGATAACCCTCTGGGTGACCCGCGGGAGTCCGGCAATTATGTTTGGCAAATGAATTCAAATATCCTGAGCCGGCCCTGTATGTTTCTGCAGGTTTGTCGAGCCATTTTATCAATAGTGAATTGGCATCCTCCTGCTTCCATTCCAAACCTCCTTTCTCTCCGTACACTCTTATCTTGATATTGTTCTCTTCGCCTGCGGCAACCTGTGTTGCCATCAGTACGCCAGTGGCGCCGCTGCCGAAGCGAAGAAAGACAGCGCCATCGTCGTCCAGCATTCTTCCTTCCACTACCTTATTGAGGTCGGCGCAGATCTTAGTGACGGTTTCACCCGTCACATACTCCGCCATATTGAATGCGTGTGTACCAATGTCCCCCATGGCACCGGCAGCGCCGCTACGTTTGGGATCCGTGCGCCATGAGGCCTGCGCATTTCCTTCCCTCTCCAGCAAGGTACTGAGCCATCCCTGAGGATACTCAACATACACCTTCCTCACCTTACCGAAAATACCACTCCTGATCATCTGCCTCGCCTGCTTGATCATCGGGTAGCCGGTATAGGTATGCGTAAGCAATAGCGTGAGGCCGGTCTGGTTGAGCTTTTCCTTCAGCTTCTTCGCTTCGTCGAGGGAGAAGGTTATAGGCTTCTCGACAACCACGTTAAAACCCTTATCGAGCGCCATCATCGCCGGATCGAAATGTAAAAAATTCGGCGTAACGATCGTGACGAAGTCGATGCGCCTATCGGCGGGCATGGTCGCCTCTTTTTCCAACATCACTTTATAATCAGTGTAGATGCGGTCTTCGGCAAGGAACAGCGACTGACCAGAATCCTTTGCGATCTCCGCATTTACACTCAATGCACCCGCAACTAGTTCAACCTGGCCGTCCATGTTCATGGCTAAGCGATGAATAGCCCCAATGAATGCATCCTTGCCGCCACCGATCATGGCCATTCTTAATTTTCGGTTTAACATATCAATCGTTTGTGGTATGATTTTGCAAATTTAAAAAATCGATGATCCGTCTGAAAAGTGTGTTTAAAAATAGTACATTTAGCTTTTACAACCATCTTAATTTCAAATCTAACGACATGCAAGCTGTAAACAGAAAACAACTCTTTGTAGGCAGTTGCCTGGCACTATTGGTGACGTCGCTTTCCTTCGGCATACGTGCAGGCATCCTCGGCCGGTTGGGTGTTCAATTCGGATTGGATAAGTCCGAACTGGCGACTATCACCGCCACTGCATTCTGGGGTTTTCCCCTGGCAGTAATATTGGGTGGCATGGTCGTGGACATCATCGGCATGAAAAGATTACTCGTTTATGCCTTCATCCTTCACCTCGCGGGAATAGTACTGACGATCTTCGCAGGAAGTTTTTCGAATCCTTTCTGGGCACTCTTCATCTCCACTCTTTTAATAGGCATTGCCAATGGCACCGTAGAGGCAGCGTGCAATCCTTTGGTCACAGCCTTATTTCCCGAAAATAAGACCACCAAGCTTAATCACTTCCACCTGTGGTTTCCCGGTGGTATCGTTATCGGTTCGCTGCTCGTGTTGAAGTTTGACGATCTCTTCGGCACCGGCGACTGGGTCTGGCAACTGGAAGTCGCCATGATGATCATTCCGACACTTATCTATGGATTGATCTTCAGCCGGCAGAAATTCCCGCTTACGGAGAGGGTCTCCAGCGGTGTATCGAGTCGAGAAATGTACAGGTCGCTGGTCAACCCGCTTTTCATATTCATGATCCTTTGCATGTTCGGTACGGCTATCACTGAATTATTTACCACGCAGTGGGTCGGTGTATTGTTGAAAAATGTAACGGAGAATTCAATCCTAATACTTACGACCACTACGGGAATCATGGTGATCGGCAGGGCCTTTGCCGGCCCCATAGTTCATCGCCTTGCACCACAGGGTGTGCTTCTTGCATCTGCAGTGGTGGCTGCCCTCGGGCTCTACCTGCTGGGCAACAGCAGTGGCAACATGATCTTTGTGGGCGCATTGGTCTTCGGCATTGGCGTCTGCTATTTCTGGCCTACCATGATCGGCTTCGTGGCGGAGACCCTTCCAAAAACAGGTGCCGTTGGCATCAATCTCATGGGCGGGGCGGGCATGTTCGCCGTCTCACTCTACACGATCGTGATGGGAGGAGTATATGATAATCTCATTGCAAAACAGCTTCCCGCGGGCGCCGATGTGAAATTGTATAATTCACCCGACGCCACCGCTCAAATGAAAACTGCACTGGATGAGGCAAACAGGGCTGCAGGTCCCGAGATCATCAATACAACGCTGGTGATACCGCTTATCCTCATCGTGGCATTTGCCGCGCTGTACTTTTATATGCGTAACCGGAAAAAACCGGCGCTCCAAACCGCATGATCCGTAACTTAGTATAACAGGTTCTGATTTAAATATGAAAATATCTATCCGCATCCAGCTCTCAGCCATGATGTTCATGGAGTTCTTCATTTGGGGTGGCTGGTTCGTTACGCTCGGCACATTTCTCTCTAAAAATCTCCAGAGTACGGGAGCCGAGAGTGCGCGTGTCTTTTCCACTCAGTCCTGGGGCGCTATCATTGCACCCTTCATCATCGGTCTCATTGCAGACAGGTATATCAATGCGGAGAAAATACTCGGGGCATTGCATATAATTGGCGCGGCATTGCTGTACCAACTCTACCGGTCAGACGATATAAGTACATTTTATCCTTATGTGCTTGCCTATATGATCCTCTACATGCCCACCATCGCATTGGTGAACTCCGTTTCCTTCAATCAACTGAAGGACCCGGAGAAAGAATTTTCCAATATCAGGGTATGGGGAACTATCGGCTGGATAGTCGCGGGGCTGCTGATCAGCTTTCTATTCCATTGGGATAGCGACGAGAATATGAGCAAGGGACTCCTCCGGAATACCTTCCTTATGTCATCCATCGTCTCGCTGGTTCTCGGGCTGTTCAGTTTCACCTTACCGAAGACACCACCCAAGAAACGCGGCTCGGAAAAGATCAGCCTCCGGGAAATACTCGGCCTCGATGCGCTGATGCTGTTGAAATCGAAAAACTTTCTCCTCTTCTTCTTTGCATCCATTCTCATTTGCATTCCCCTCGCCTTCTACTACCAGGTGACGAATGATTTCCTTTCGAATATCGGTGTAACGAATCCCACAGGGAAGATGACCATCGGCCAGATATCCGAGGTACTTTTCCTGTTGTTGTTGCCTGTATTTTTCAAGCGGTTCGGGTTCAAGAAGACCATCCTCATCGGGATGCTCGCCTGGGCGCTGCGTTATGCGCTGTTTGCCTTCGGCAATGCGAGCGACCTGAGCTTCATGCTCATCATCGGCATTGCGCTTCATGGGGTTTGCTATGATTTCTTTTTCGTCTCCGGGTATATCTATACGAATTCAAAGGCCGGGGAAAAATATAAGAGCGCCGCACAGGGACTCATCACGCTCGCTACCTATGGAGTAGGCATGCTGATCGGCTTCTGGATAGCGGGCATGATCACCGATGCCTATAAGATAGCGGATAAACAATATGACTATAAAATGATATGGCTGATACCATCGATCATTGCGGGAGCTATTTTCCTCTTATTTGCTTTATTCTTCAAGGAAGAGAAAAAACAAATTTGAGGCAGGATGGCGTTATAGTCTCCTTTTCGTAACTTGTAAGGCTTGTTTTATATGAGTAATCAAACTTCCCGCCGTAACGTGATAAAGCAATTGGCTACCGGTTCACTCGCTGCAGCCGCTCTGTCACCCTTGAACGTATTCGCTACCGACCCGGACCGTAATATGAACGATCGATCAAAACTCAAAGGAAATATCAATCATTCGGTCTGCCAGTGGACCTATAACTTCCTGCCGCTCGAGCAACTTTGTATAGAGGCGAAGAAGATCGGGATACCGGCCATCGATCTCATTGCGCCGAAAGATTGGCCAATGCTGCAGAAATACGGGCTTTATTCTTCCATGTGCTATATCGCCGGTAAGGTGAGTCTCACGGAAGGATGGAACAATAAGAAATTTCACGAGAGCCTCATCAAGGATTTCTCCGAGACCATTCCCCTGATGGCGAAGGCAGGCTATAAGGACCTCATTTGTTTCAGTGGCAGCCGCAATGGACTCGACGATGAAACGGGACTGAAGAATTGCGCGGAAGGATTGAAACAGGTGCTTTCCCTCGCCGAGAAGAATGGCGTAACGCTGCAGATGGAATTGCTGAACAGCAAGATCGATCACAAGGATTATCAGTGCGACCGCACGCCCTGGGGCGTTGAACTGTGCAAGCGTATCGGGTCGCCAAACTTCAAACTGCTCTATGATATCTATCATATGCAGATCGACGAAGGCGATGTGATCCGTACCATCCGCGACAATCACGATTATATCGGGCACTATCATACCGCCGGCGTGCCCGGCCGGCACGAACTGGACGAGAAGCAGGAACTGAACTATCCCGCGATCATGCAGGCTATTCTGGATACTGGCTTCAAGGGATATGTGGCGCAGGAATTCATTCCGACGGGAAAAACGGAGAAGGAAAAGATAGCCGCATTGAAGAAGGCGGTCATCGTGTGTGATGTGTGAGAACGTGAATCGTCAATCGTGAATCGTGAATTGCAGACTCTATGGTTCAGGGCTTACGTTTCGTGATTGAACACTCATAACTTACGATTCGAATTTTCATAACGAAACGCAAGTTCTAAATAGCGGAGTGTGCTATTCACGATTGACGTTTCACGATTCACGACCAAATGAACAACAATAACAAATTATAAACGAAAGACAATGGCAGACAACTCGTATGATGCAATCGTGATCGGATCCGGGATCAGTGGAGGCTGGGCCGCAAAGGAACTGACAGAAAAAGGACTTAAGGTGCTGATGCTGGAACGTGGCCGGAACATAGAACACATCAAAGGCTATGTGAATGCAATGAAGGAATCATGGGAATTCCCGCACCGTGGCAGCAAGCCCACCCAGGAGATGATCAAGAATTATCCTGTGTTGAAACGCGACTATGCACTCAATGAGATCGTGTTGGACTATTGGGTCAAGGATAAGGAATCTCCCTACACCGAAACAAAACCGTTCTCCTGGTTCCGCGGCTATCATGTCGGCGGCCGCTCACTCATGTGGGGGCGCCAGAGTTACCGCTGGAATAAATGGGACTTCGAAGCGAATGGAAAGGAAGGCATCGGCGTAGACTGGCCACTTCGTTATAATGATGTAGCGCCCTGGTACACTTATGCTGAAAAATTTGCCGGCATACAAGGCAGCAAGGAAGGCCTCGAGGTATTGCCCGACGGCGATTTTCTTCCCGCTATCGAAATGAACATCGTGGAAAAGGATGTGGCGGCCCGTCTCAAACAACAATTCAAAGGAGAACGGCACCTGTTCATAGGGCGCTCGGCCAATATCACCTTACCGAAGCCAGAGCAAAACAGGGTCAATTGCCAATACCGTAACCGCTGCTGGAGAGGATGTCCATTCGGCGCATACTTCAGCACTCAGTCATCGACGCTGCCTGCAGCAATGGCTACCGGTAATCTCACCCTTCGCCCCTTCTCCATCGTTACCCGCATCCTTTATGATAAGAACACCAAGCGCGCAACCGGCGTGGAGGTACTCGATGCGGAAACCAACAAGACCTATGAATTCAAGTCGAAAATAGTCTTCGTCAATGCCTCCGCGTTGAATACAGCATGGGTATTGATGAATTCCGCCACCGATGTCTGGCCCGATGGGTTAGGCAGCAGCAGCGGGGAGCTCGGTCACAATGTAATGGACCACCATTTCCGTACCGGCGCCTCGGGCACAATGGATGGCTACGATGATAAGTATGAATATGGACGCCGTCCTACGGGATTTTATATTCCACGCTTCCGGAATATCTATGACGATAAGCGAAACTATGTACGTGGCTTCGGCTACCAGGGTTCGGCAAGCCGTGAGAACTGGGGTCGCGAGGTGGCGGAAATGAATATCGGCGGCGAATATAAGGACGCGCTCTGCGAACCGGGACAATGGAAAGTAGGCATGACCGCCTTCGGTGAAATGCTTCCATACCACGAGAATAAGATCACCCTCAATAAAAAGGTAACGGACAAGTGGGGACTACCCGTTCTCGACTTCGATGTAGAGATAAAGGACAACGAGAAAAAGATGCGCGTGGATATGATGAACGATGCAAAGGAAATGCTCGAAGCCTCAGGTGTGAAAAACGTGAAGACCTATGATTCCGGTTACGAACCAGGCATGGGCATCCACGAGATGGGAACGGCACGCATGGGCCGCGATCCAAAGACATCCGTACTCAATAGCAATAACCAGGTATGGGATGCACCCAATGTGTTCGTTACGGATGGCGCCTGCATGAGTTCTGCCTCCAGCGTGAATCCATCGCTGACCTACATGGCACTCACAGCGAGGGCTGCAGACTTTGCGGTCAAGGAACTGAAAAAACAAAACCTGTAGTCTATGTCCGACAGCACACACGTCAATTTGAATACGCGCGCCGGCGCACTCAATACCTATGACGCCATCGTCATCGGATCGGGCATCAGCGGCGGTTGGGCGGCAAAGGAACTGTGTGAAAAAGGATTAAAGGTCCTGATGCTGGAGCGAGGCAAGAACCTCGAACACATCAAGGACTACAAGACAGCGAATAAAAATCACTGGGATTTCGAACACCGGGGAAGGACAACTGCACAGCAGCGAAAGGACTATCCCGTCATTCACCGCGGTTGGGCAGCCGCCGAGGCCGTCATGGACTCGTGGACGAATGAAAAAGATTCTCCCTATACCGAGGTCAAACCCTTTACCTGGTGGAGAAGCTACCAGATGGGCGGACGCTCGCTCCTTTGGGGCCGTCAGAGCTATCGCTGGAGTGATTTCGATTTCACCGCCAATGACCGCGAAGGCATCGCCATCGATTGGCCGATCCGCTATAAGGACATCGCGCCCTGGTATGATCATGCAGAAAAATTCGCCGGCATCAGCGGCTCTCTCGAAGGACTCGCTCAATTGCCGGATGGCCAGTTCCTCCCCGCAATGGATCTCAACATAGTGGAGAAGGATGTGGCCGCACGGATCAAACAGCAATATAAGGGAACGCGTCACCTGATCATCGGGCGTGTGGCGAATATCACCGTCCCGCACGATCAACGCCCCGGCTGCCAGTATCGCAACCGCTGCTGGGAAGGATGTCCCTTCGGCGGATACTTCAGCACGCAATCGTCTACGCTACCCGCGGCCATGAGAACGAATAATCTTACGGTGCGGCCGTTCTCCATTGTAACAAAACTCATCTACGATAAAGACAGCCGCAAGGCTACCGGCGTGGAAGTATTGGATGCCGAAACGAACAAGACCTATACATTCAATAGCAAGATCGTCTTCGTGAATGCCTCTGCCCTGAATTCTACCTGGGTATTGTTCAACACTGCAACAGATATCTGGCCCGGCGGCCTCGGCAGCAGCAGCGGGGAACTGGGACATAATGTAATGGATCATCATTATAATCTCGGCGCCAGCGGAACAGTCGAAGGATTCGAAGACATGTACACCTACGGCAGAAGACCTAATGGATTCTATATACCGAGATTCGCGAATCTCTTTGACGATAAACGAAACTACCTCCGCGGATTCGGATACCAGGGCAGTGCAAGCCGGCAGGGATGGTCGAGAGAGATCGCGGAAATGAATATCGGCGGCGATTTCAAAGAAGCGCTGACCGAACCAGGCAGCTGGACCATTGGCGCAACCGGCTTCGGGGAAATTCTGCCGGATCATGAAAATAAGATCACGCTCGACAAGAACAGGAAGGATAAGTGGGGATTGCCGGTGCTATCGATGGACGCAGAACTGCGGGACAATGAACTTAAAATGCGGAAGGATATCGTCTCCGAACTGGTGGCGATGCTGGACACTTCCGGAGTGAAGAATATAAACACCTACGACACTGGTCATGCGATCGGTCACGGCATTCATGAAATGGGAACCGCCAGGATGGGCAAGGACCCGAAGACTTCCGTGTTGAATTCGAATAACCAGGTCTGGGATGCGAAGAACGTATTCGTCACCGACGGAGCGTGCATGGTTTCCTCTTCCTGCGTGAATCCATCGCTGACCTATATGGCGCTGACTGCAAGGGCCGCAGACTTTGCCGTAGGAGAATTAAAGAATAGAAATATCTAACTATTTTATAAGGATACTAATAAAAACTATAAACACTTTCATATGGAACGCAGAGAACTTTTAAAAATGATCGCGGTCTTGACCGGCACCGCCTTCGTCGGTGGAGAAGTATTTCTTTCGGGGTGTAAGAACGCGTCGAATATTGGCGGGGCTGTGTTTACTGCCGAAGACATCGCGTTCATGGACGAAGTGGGTGAGACGATCCTGCCGAAGACAAAATCGCCCGGCGCAAAAGATGCAGAGGTAGGCAAGTTCATGACGGTTATGATAAACGATTGTTATGACGATGCCGACCAGAAGATCTTCCATGAGGGCCTCCGCAAACTTGACGATGCATCCGAGAAGATGAACAATACCAGTTTCATGAAGGCTACTCCCCAGCAGCGCCACGATCTCCTGGTGAGCCTGGACAAGGAAGCAAAAGAGCAGCGAGCCGCCTTCGATAAGGAACAAGCGGAAAAATCCAAGGGCGTACCGGCATACAAGAAAGAAAAGATGTCGCCGCATTATTTCACCCTGCTGAAACAACTTACCCTGCTTGGGTTCTTCACTTCCAAACCCGGGGAAACGGAAGCGCTGCGCCATAAACCCATTCCGGGAAAATATGATGGGGCTTTCCCTTACAAGAAAGGCGACCGTGCCTGGGCCGAATAGAAATTCATTATTCACACTATAAACCACACTATCACCGATGAATTATAAAAGAAGAGATTTTCTCCGGCTCACAGGCAACCTGGCCGCCGGTATCGCGATCGCTCCCATGGCATGTAAACTCATGTCCAAAGAGGATGCTGAAGAAGCAAAGAAGCTGAAGGCTTTCGGACTGCAATTGTATACGCTCCGCGATGATCTTCCAAAAGATCCCGCAGGCATACTCAAGCAAGTGGCCTCATTCGGTTACAAACAGGTGGAGGGTTACGAAGGGCCGCTGGGAATATTCTGGGGAATGGGTAATACCGGCCTCAAGAAATACATGGACGATCTCGGTATAACGATGATCTCCAGTCACTGTGATATCAATAAGGATTTTGAAAAGAAGGCGGCGGAAGCGGCGGCCATTGGCATGAAGTGGCTGATGTGCCCTTACAAGGGACCGCAGAAGAAACTGGACGATTTCAAGAAGTTCGCCGAGGAATTCAACCAGAAGGGTGAGATCTGCAAGAAGAATGGCATTCGGTTCGCCTATCACAACCACGATTATTCCTTCAAGGAAATAGATGGGCAATTACCACAGGATGTAATGATGACGATGACGGACCCCAATCTCGTCGATTTTGAAATGGATATGTATTGGGTGATCACTGCCGGTCAGGATCCCGAAGCGTGGCTGAAGAAATACAAGGGAAGATGGAAACTGGTTCACGTGAAGGACCGTACAAAGGGAGCCACGGAGGCCGCCGATTCCTGCACGCTCGGCCAGGGAAGCATCGACTATCCCAAGATACTCAAGACGGCAAAGAGCAACGGCGTAGAATATTATATCGTAGAACAGGAAAAATATACCGGCACAACACCACTTCAGGCATCGGCAGATGATGCAGTGTATATGAAGAAGCTTGAAATCTAAACGAATTTGATAATTTGGCAATTTGGTAATTTGACAATGTAGCGTGCTACGATCAGGAAAAGATGTTTCGAATGAGGATCATTATCAAATTACCAAATTATCAAATTATTGAATTGTCGTTCGCCTTTCTTAAAGTCTCATCCCTCACCAATCCCGTAATGATCTGCTCCAGTCTCCGCGTACGCGCGTAGAGTTTCATGATAAGAAAAGCGAAAAAGAGGATGCTGATATAGAAGATCATATCGGCACCACGGCCCACGCCCAGGAAATGCGCGACCCGGTTGGACAGGCCGGGAAAGAATACAAAGGCGAAACCCGTCGCCATGAACAGGAATATCAGGAATGCATCTACATAGGAGGATCTCAACCGCCTGTACGAATACAACCCGATCACGAGTATGCCTGCTGCGAGAAGTATTTGAATGATGCTGATCATTTGAAAATTTTATACAGTAATATATCCTGCAACACCTTAAAGCTATGCGAAATTTTCTGTCCTTTCTTCTTTGAGTAGGGTGTATACCGGATGGTCACCGGCATTTCGTCGTAGCGTAGGTTGTACTTTCTGGTAGTAATAAGAAGCTCGGTCGCATGCGCCATGCCATTCTCCACGATATTGATCACTTCCGCCGTGTGCCGGTTGAATACCCGCAGGCCATTGTGTGCATCCGTGAGCAGGATGCCCGTAAGTAGAAAATTAAGATAGCGTGCAAGATGAAGAACCCCCTTTCTAAGAATAGGAACGCCGGATTGCCGCGCAGCCGCAAACCTCGACCCGAAGATGATATCCTGCTGCTTATTTACCAGGAGGTCTATCATGGGCTGAATATCGGCAGCATCGTGTTGCCCATCCGCGTCGAAGGTCACGAATATCGTGGCCCCTTTCTTCAATGCGTACCGGATGCCGGTCTGTAGAGCCGCTCCCTGTCCAAGATTAATGCGATGCCTGAGATAATGAACAGGCATGCTTTTCAGGATGCTACCCGTATTATCGGAAGAGGCATCGTCTATCACCACCACCTGGAAACCCCGTTGCAGGAGTCCGGCGAGCGTTTCCTCAATCACTTCCGCTTCATTGAATGCCGGCACTATGATGAATATATTCTCACTCATAGCGCTTCTTTTTTAATGAGGCAGGTGTCACATCGAGGAGCAGGTAGCAGTGAGCGACCTGTCCTACCGGTTCAACATTTCTAAGCCAGGCATACTTATTCGTTCGCTGAAGATCCAGATAATCATTGATCCCTATTACAAACTTGCCTGCGGCGGGAAGAGTATCTGCGAATCGCGTATCCGGGTGCGATCTCAAATAATTCTGAATGAAGAAATATCCCTGCCCGTAATCGATATTCGAATCGGCCATGATATGATAGGCCTTGCGTTTGGGTAAGAGAAATTCGTTGGTATAGGCGATAAGGTTAGGAAAATAAAAATAGAAGGTAGCTACGGAATAGATGGCAAGGATGTTCAGTCGCGATTTTCGTTGGATAGCCTGGGCTGCTACCTTTCCCAGCAACACATAAAGCAGGGGAAAGATCATCAGGATATGGCGTATGCCTACCTGCGAATTATAGAAGAAACTGAAATAGCAAAGCAGGTAAGCTATCACTATCCCAAAAATAAAGCCGGTGGAGTAAACCGATATCCTTTGCCTGAACGAATAATACAAGCCCATCAGGGTAAGAAGAATGACGGGTATGGGCGTCTTGAAAAGCAATACACAGAAATAATAATACCAGATCCCTTTTCCTTCTGCGTATTGGCCCAGCACGTACACGCTGCCAGAACTCTCGGGACGGCCGGGACCGATCTCATCGATATTCTTCGTCAGGTCGAGACCGCTCAGGTAAGGCTCGGGCACGGGAAGAGGCACCTTTCCAAAAACCCACGAATGCTGTTGCAGGCGCTGGAAAAAAGAACTGCGGAAGTGGTAGTCCTGCAATGCCATGCCGGTATGATGAAACTGGAAACCGGCATTGATCACTACCAGAGTGATGACGACAACGACGGCGGTGCTGACAAATACCTTCCAGATCTTCAGCTGCCGGAAATTCCGGATAAAATAAAAAAGGCCGAGCAATGCGAAGATGATGAGCAGGTGCGTCAATGATTGCTTTGCGAGCTGGGCGAGGCCGAGGTTGAGTCCAAGCAGGATCAGGTTGATGTTTCGCGGAGCGATGATCGCCTTCCTGAAATACCAGGCGGAAGTCAATGTAAATAGTGCGCTGTACGCGTCTGTGGTTACAAGAACGGTGTGGCCATTCAGGTTCGGGCAAAACACGAAAAGGAATAGTGAACAGAGGCCGGCACATCTTCCGAATAATTCCGTTGCGATCTTGAGGAGAAAAAGTCCAATGAGTGAAGAAACCAATAATGTCATATATCGACCGGAAAAGATATCCGAGACGCCGCCATCCGATTTGGTGAGCGACGGGCGAAGCAATTGTTCAGCGACCCTGGGAAAAGTATTCACCATGGAGATCGGCATCGTACTGGCATCATCAAAGGGAATGACCTTTTCCGGATGCCCTTTGATAGACCTCATGGCATAGTTAAAGTGATCGGCCTCGTCGTGGGTCAGGGATAGTCGCGGTATGGCGATGCATCCATTGATAAAATAGACGCATAGGAGAAGAACAGAAATACTATAGAAAATCTTTGAAGACATATTGATTACTGACCTAATATACCTTTATTCCCGGCTACAGTTTATACCAGTCGCCGATAATTTTTCCAATACTTTCGTAACCGTATTTGCTGCCGGCATCTTTCGCAATCCGGGCGGCATCGAAGGTGGTCGGTGATTCGCTAAATGACCGGAGTGCTGTCGCCAGCTCACCGGGGTCTTCACTTTTAACGAACATTCCGTTTTCTCCTTCCTTTATCAATTCATGCATGATGGGGATGTCGCTTGCAATGACGGGAAGCCCGCAGGCATTTGCTTCGATAACCACGCAACCGAAGGTCTCGTACCTGGAATAAAGTATCAGCGCATTTGCCTCGCGCATATGGGCGGCAAGTACAGGCTGCGGCACTTCGCCGTAAAATGTTATGCTATCGGCAAGTCCGTAAACATTAGCCTTTTCTTTCAGCAGTTCCTGGGTTGATCCAAAGACCTTTAACCGCGCTATTACTCCATCCCGGTTCAGAATAGAGAATGCCTCGATCACGGCCATTGAATTTTTCTGGAAGGCGGCGCCGGACACATGAATGAAACACATTGTTATGGTATCCCTGGCTTCTCCCGGGTAGAAGACCTGGGTATTTACTACATTGGCAATTACGGTTACGGGCAATTGCTTTCCGAACAGCCTCTTCAGATCATTGGCCAAATAGGTAGACACGGCCTGAACACCTTTCGATTGCTGAATCGTTCTTGTCCAGCCATACCGGAAATAAGCAGGCAGGTCTTCGAACCGTTTATCGGCCTCGGGCAAGAAACCGGCCCAGTGTTCGGTAACAGCATATGGAATTCCCTTTCTCCTCATTAGCCAGCTGGCAAGCAAACCTGCCTTCATGCCGGTATGAACATGCACGAGATCGGGACGGCCCTGGGTATGCAAGTACTCCTTAATGGCTTTGCGATAGAGCCTGGTGTATTTAAGTTGCGAAAAAATTCTATCGATGAATTGAACGGCGATGGGTCGTGAGTAATAATAGATGATCGACTCCCTTAGTCTGCCACGTTCATTTTCCTTTATCACTACATGGTTGGTGATCGAGCCTTCTTTATCCCTCACTACCTTGAAGACCTGTACATCATGATAAAGACTTACCGCCTCGGCGTGCCGTTGTATGAAATCCCCGTCGAACGGGTGGATCGCAGTGGGATACCAGCTTGCAAACCATAATACTTTCATTGAAATGCGGTTTTTAGATAATTGCGGACACTTTTCCAATCCTCCTTCCTGGCAAGAAAAATATTTCGCAGCGGTCCCGGGGTAAGGACTCTAAACTTCAAAATCAGATACAATGTCGAAAGGGAATACGAGATGCTCGTGGCAATGGCTGCACCACGATTACCATACTTTGGGATAAGAAGCAGATCAAGCACGACAATGGATATAAAACAGATGGAGGAAGCGATGAGATTGATCCTGAGTCGCCCCTTACCTGCAAAAAATGCAGCAAGCATGATATTCAGTGAAAATAATAAAATGCCTGGCAGCAGGTAGTGGAATGGAATGATTGCGGGGCGGAACGCCTCGCCGGCAACCAGCGGAATGATAAAACCTGCGATGGCATAGGCGACCAGGCCGGCTAATAATGCGGCAGTATTGGCAATCCTTACAAGGGAAAGGAGCTTGCGGGTATCTCCCATCTTACTCATATCGGCGACTTGCGGGAAAATAATGCTGGCAAAGAGTATGGGCAATACCCATAACAGCTGGCCGAACTTCACTGCCAAAGAATACAATCCTACCTGCTCTCTTCCGTGATAAAAATTCAGGATCCAGTAGTCGATCCGATAGGCGAAAAACTGGATAACATTCGTGATAAATACGACAAAGGAATAGGAAAAAAATCTACGCCAATCGCTGCGGGTAGGCGATGATAACGAGAGCAGATGACCAGATGAAGAATGGAACGAAACGATCAGCAGCAAGGCCTGGAATGCAGCTGCGGCGATGACGAGCTCGAGATAAAAGAAGGTGAAAACGGGTTTTCTAAAAAAATAAAAAAAGCCGAATAGCAGGACGGCCGCCAGGTTACTAAAGAAAATGATCTTGTTGCAGAGTGTATAGAGATGTGCACCATTGAGCAGCGCGGAATACTTATCGATCAGGCCAAGCGCAGCAACATAAATAGCGGCCCACAATAGGGGAAAATGATTTCCCTGGTCGAGCAGCCAGTAGGTGCCGGTGAAAACATGGTGCAACATCTCCGCTATGATGAGCAATACCACCTGGAAGAAAGAGACGGAATAGATGATAGAGAAGATCTTTTCCCTTGCAATATCCTTCGATGAATAATGATAGGTGATGCCGGATTCGACACCGAGGCAGGTGACCAGGTTGAAGATCGAGGCGTTGGCAACGAGCAGTGAGAATATGCCATACCCTTCGACGCTCATCAGCCGGGTGAGCAATACAGTGATCAGAATATTCATCGCGATATTCAGCGACCGGAACACCACATTTCCTACGAGCAGGTCTGCAAATCTCATTCGTTTTATTTTGCTGGAAAAATTGCCGATCACTCCTGCCTGGTCGTCCGACCGCATTATGGCTGAAGCCGTAAAACAATATCGTTCGAACAAAGGAGCCTGCAGGGGCTATTACCTGAAGGAAGCAATGCTCTTTTACTATTTCAATGCCTTGATAATTTCGATGAATTCCGACGGGATGAGCGACGCGCCACCGACGAGACCACCATCTACATCGGGCAGACTGAAAAGCTCCTTTGCATTACTCGCCTTTACACTGCCGCCATAGAGAATGGATACTTCTTCCGCGATGGCCGCGCCGTACTGTGCAGCGATCACCGAGCGCAGGTAAGCATGTATCTCCTGGGCCTGGGCGGCTGTGGCCGTCTTTCCGGTACCGATCGCCCAGATGGGTTCGTATGCGATGATTATATCCTTTATCTTTTCGGCGGCTAAATGAAATAGCGACTCCTTCAACTGCGCGGCAACGAAATCATTCTGTGTGCCGGCTTCCCTGATGGCGAGCGGCTCGCCGCAACAAAAGATGGGGGTGATGAATTCTTCGAGGCAGCGATTGACCTTCTCGGCAAGCACATCGTTTGTCTCGTTGAAATATTCCCTGCGTTCGCTGTGGCCGATCACACAATACGCAACGCCGATGGAACGAAGCATTTCAGCCGAGATCTCACCGGTATAGGCGCCGGATTTCTTGAAGTAGCAGTTTTGTGCGGCTACGCCGTAATTCTTTTCATCAGCAACCTCGCTGCTTGCCATGATGAGATAAGGAAACGGAACGGCAAAAATTGTATGTTGGTGAAAGGCGAGTGGTATCCGTTCGACGAGGATATCGTCCAGGAGTTTCTCTCCCTGTTGAAAGGTAAGATTCATCTTCCAGTTGGCTGCCGCGATCTGTTTTCTCATTCGTTCAGTTTTATTTAGAAATGGTTGTAAATATATTTCAGGATGCTTTTTTCATTGTCCGTCACGGCTTGACCCTTTAGCTTCTTCCATGCCTGGATATCATCAACGGCCTTGTCAAGTTCATATCGCTTAACACCTTCACTACCCCAGGAAAAACTGGGAATATACTTTGGGGTGAGGCCGCTGCCGAAGACATTGCAGGATACACCGATAACGGTTCCGGTATTGATGGAGGTATTGATGGCGCAGCGGGAATAGTCGCCCATCATAACACCGCACTTGGTACCTGCGCTCAGTTGTCCTTTTGGCGTCCAGACGCGGACATCGCCGGCGTTGTTCTTAAGATTCGAGTTGGTGGTACCGGCGCCCAGGTTGCACCATTCTCCAACGACTGAATCGCCGAGATAACCATCGTGTGCTTTATTGGAGTAGCCGAACATGACGGTATTCTTTATTTCACCACCGGCAACACATCGGGGGCCGAGCGTGGTAGCGCCGTACACTTTGGCGCCGAGTTTCAGGCAGGCGCCTTCGCCCATGGCAAAGGGACCGCGTATGACGCATCCTTCCATTATCTCACAGTTCTTACCGATATAAATGGGACCTGCTGTAGCGTTGAGGATGGAGTGTTCGATGCTGGCGCCCTTCTCGATGAAGACATCCTTTGCATTCATAGCACGATTGGAGGAAGGCAGGGGCTGAGACTTCCGCTTCCGGGTAAGAAGTGAATAGTCCTGGCGGATGGCCCAATCGTTGAGTTGGAAGATATGCCAGGGGAACTGGATCGTTTTTACTTCATCCTCGAAGGGGATCGCCTTGGTGATCTTGACCTGGTGCTTTTCTTTGATCTCACTGCGACTGATGTTGTATACGATTCCTGTGTTATCCTGGGTTGAGATGAACTCGCCGTGCTCCAATCGCCCAACGGCTTTGACGAGTTTGGGTGTTGGGAGGATATTGCCGTGGATCATGAAGCAGGATTCATTGCCGACGCATTCATCGATGGTGAGAGAGCGATCGAGGTCTTTATAGTCATCTTCTTTCCGGTCGAAGGAGGGAAGGCCGAGCATATATTCCCATTTTTCACGGATGGTGAGGATACCGACGCGAATATCCTGTATCTGCCGTGTCAGGGTGAACGGGTAGAGATATTCCGGCTGGCAAAATTCTTCTGTGAAGATGATCTTGTTCATGGATGGATCGGGAAAGGGCCAAAAATAAGGAAGATTTGGGGTTTATCTTGGGTTGACACCCAGTTGACACCTAGTTGACATCCCTGCCGAAATTCCTCTTCAAAACCTGTAGAAAACCACAGGGCGGTGATAACGAAGACTTTTATCTTAGAATATGCCGATAGATCCAAAATACCTGTCTGATTTCTGTGAAAATGGAATTTATCATATTTATAATCGAACGAACAACAAAGAGCGATTATTCTTGAGTGATGACGACAAATCAGTATTCTTCGAGAAGTATGACCGGTATCTAACTCCGTTTATAGACACCTATGCATGGTCGTTGCTACCCAATCATTTCCATCTTTTAAACAGAGTGAAATCAATCTCTTCGATTGAAGCAAATTTATCTGCAATACCATTCAAGGAACTGGTTCAGACAGAGAAAAAATTTTTAGAAGGACAAATTTCATTAAGCAAGCTAATACAGCAGTCTTTCAAACGATTTTTTCAATCATACGCAATTCATTTTAACAATTCTCACCTACGGAAGGGAAATTTATTCTACCGCCCGTTCAAGAGAATTGAAGTCTGCAAGGAATCACAATTTACTAAGGCGATCGTTTACATTCATGCGAATGCCAAGAAGCACCAGTTAGTTGAGGATTTTTCGGAATGGGGTTGGTCTTCATGGCAAACTTATTTATCGGACTCGCCGACGAGATTGTTGAGGGAGGAGGTACTGGAATGGTTTGGGGGAAGAGAGCTTTTTATCAAGACGCATGAGCAGATGATAGAGTACTACTATCAGAATGAGATTTCGATAGAGGACTAGGAAGAAGAATTACGAGGTCTTGGTAATTTACATACCTTGGGCGGTTGACACCTGGTTGACACCTGGTTGACACCTGGTTGACACCTGGTTGACACCTGGTTGACACCTGGTTGACACCTGGTTGACACCTGGTTGACACCTGGTTGACACCTCAAAACAACAGACCCCCTGAAGAATCAGGAGGTCTTAAAGTATAGCCATGAAAAACAAACTCTTTACCGATTCGATTTCTCAAACGGCAAGAGCATGATCCACAATTTAATATTATTCTGCTTTTTTAGCATATTTCTTATTGAATTTATCGATACGTCCCGCCGTATCTACCAGCATATTCTTGCCAGTAAAAAACGGATGCGATGTACTCGAAATTTCAAGCTTTACCAACGGATACTCATTCCCATCCTCCCACTTTACCGACTCTTTAGACGATGCCGTAGAACGACTGAGAAATGAATAATTGTTGCTCATGTCCTTAAACACTACTAACCGGTAGCTGTCAGGATGGATTCCTTTCTTCATAATTCCTTGATTTTGAAAGTCATACGGATTTTGCCGTATTGATGAAATAAAAAATTTTGGAGCGCAAAGGTATGTAGCACAAGTCGCTTATCCAAATCTTATTCATACTCATTATCCACTCCCCCACCCCCTCATGAACGCATATTCTCGATCTGGATCGGAACACTCAATTCCCAGGTCTTCGACGCCTGGATCACCGTCTGCAAATCATCTATCTTCTTTCCCGTAACCCTCACCAGGTCGTCATTGATGGATGCCTGTACCTTCAGCCCCGCATCTTTTATCAGCTTCACGATCTTCTTCGCATCCTCCTGTTTCAATCCATTCCGTACCGATACCTCCTTCTTCCACACCTTGCCACTCTGCGCACCCTCCTTCGTCAAATCAAACGCCTGCGGTGCAATCCCCTGCTTGTGCGACCGGTTGATCAACACATCTATCAACTGCCCCATCTTCATATCGTCATCCGTCTCGATCTTTAATTTAAATTCCTTCTTATCCAGGTCGATCTTCACATGCGTTCCCTTGAAATCAAAACGATTCGTTATCTCCTTGGTCACAACATTCACGGCATTGTCCAACGCCTGTGGGTCCACTTTGCTGACAAAATCAAATGAAGGCATATTGCAGGGGTTTACTATTAAAGCACGAAGTAACTGAATTTCCTAAAAATCTCCCTCTTTATTGCCACAAAACCATTTACCCCCAATAAAAAAGCCCCAGTCTCGGGAGACCGGAGCTTACGCTTCATGGTTAAGGTTTATCGTTAATGGTTCAATTTATTAGTTGCCCCCGCTCTTCACACGGTTCTGCTCATCGGATGCCCCGCCATTCCTCTTGCGCTCAGGAGCAATATTGGTCTTGCCGAAACGATAGGTAAATGAAAGGTTGAACTGCCGGCTATCCCTCCTGCTCTTCACATTCACATCCACATCGCTGTATTTCGCATAACCGCTGAACTGTTGCGTAAGGAAGATATCCCTGATGCCCACCTTCACCGTTGCTTTTTTCTTCAGGATCTGCTTCGACAAACCAGAGTTCACCGCACCAAATGGGTTGGATACAAGCAATCCTTCGGAAGCCTTGCTGCGATACCAGCCACTAATCTCCGCCGCCCATCCCTTGCCAAACGTAAAGCTCTGCGTCATGTTTGCCGTGAAGCTCGTGATCTGGATATCCACAGGATCTGATTGATAAATGCCCTGATAGTGATTATTGTAAATATTGGCGTAGAGATTCATGTTCCACCATTTCTTCACCGGGAAGTTCGCCATCATCGCTAAGCCCCACTGCTGCATTTGACTGAAGTTTTCCTTCGTCTGGTAGGTAATATTCTTCTCCGTGTTTTGCTTCAGTAGTTCAGTGATGATATCCGTCGTCCTGGTGTAATTCACCGTTGTAGTCAGAAACCGGTTATATGTATGACTAATCTCGAAATTATTTGTGAATTGAGGCTGCAGGTATGGATTTCCCTGGCCGTATGTCAATGAATCGAGGAAAAAGGTGAATGGATTCAGGTCATCATAGTCAGGGCGTTCCACACGGCGGCTATAGCTGACGCTCACCTGGTTCTTCTCACTCGCGTTGTAGGTCACCCCTGCATTAGGGAAGAGATTCGTATAATTTCTCTTGAATGAAGAATCATTGCTATCCTGGTGCCCCTTTGCAACTGTATTCTCCACGCGCAAACCTGCCGACACTTCCCATTTCTTTATTGTCTTTGAGAAAATGGTATAAGCCGCATTGATGTTCTCTTTGTAGACAAAGTGATTGCTCCTGTCATCAGGCGCAGGTCCATTGCCTTCATCGCGCAGGTAGCTCACATTGTTATCCGTATTCACGAAGCTCGTCTTCAGACCCGCCTCCAGCTTAAGTCCACTCTTGAACGGATGCACATAGTCGGTCTTCGCACTGTAAATATTGATATCTGAAGGAAGCAAGCCACTCAAAAAAACCACTTTTGAATCCTTTACACCAGCTGCATCATAGCTCTCCGTTGTCAGCCCGGTTCTTCCCCTATTCTTATAATGTGCATAGTCAAGATCGGCCGTTATCTCCTTTCCAGTTGAATCGATCGTATGCTTGAAATTGAAGTTCGACGTAACATTCGACGATTTCCTGTTGTTATCTCCATGCGAGATAAGTTTATAAATAAGTCCGCCATTGTTGTCACGGACATTGGTATTGCTCGTGGGATCTTCGTCGTTGTTGCCGAAGCCCGTATTGACTACGAAACCAGCCACCGTCTTCTTCGAGAAATAATAATCGAGTCCCGCCTTGACATTATTCCAGTTGCCCTGGAAGTGCGGCCTGGATACCTGGTCGATACTTCTTAAAAGCGTTGTCTTATCCGACTCGTACAGGTTACGATCGATGGTCAGCCTGTTGTATCCTTCGTAAGTGCCGCCATTATATCCACCGAAAACATTCAGTTTATTATTGCGGTAGTTGAGGTTCACCCCACCATTGATCCTGCCATACAAGCCCTGGGTATAACCGAAGTTCGCATTCCCGTTCATGCCCTTCACGATGCCCTTCTTCGTCTTTATATTGATGATGCCTGAATTTCCGGCAGCATCGTACTTCGCAGGTGGATTCGTCATGATCTCGATCTGCTCCAGGTTACTGCTCTGCATATTCTTCAATAATGCGGCGAGATCGGGGCCACTTAAATAGGTTGGCTTCCCGTCCACCAGGATCATTACACCCTGCTTTCCCTTCACGCTGATGTTTCCATCATTATCCACCGTTACGCCCGGCGATTTCTCCAGCAATTCAAGCGCGTTCAAACCGGTATTGGTCTGAGATGCTTCCACATTGATCACCGTTTTACCGGCCTTTTGCTCGATGAGGGGCCTCTTTGCCGTTACAGTAACCCCGGCGATCGACTTGGCTTGCGGTACCAGCTCGATGGTCTTAAGGGCTATCTCCGGAGTTGTGGAGCTGACCTCCACTATCTCGGAATATCCTTTATTATGGCCTACGGCCGAAATGGCGACGAGATAACGACCTTCCGCCACGTTTTCAAACTGATATTTACCCGTTTTGTCGGCCACACTCATCTTAGCCACCGACGAGTCTTTGGCTCTTAACAACGTAATTGTCGCAGATTCAATCACTTTCGTGCTTCCGTCAATCACGGTACCCGAGATCTTCCCGGTCTTGGTTTGTGCGTGCCCCGCGAATGTCCCAAAGGCAAAAGCGAAGGTCAGTAAGGCTAAAATCTTTCTCATTGTATTTATTCGTTGAATAGTTAGTACTTGTTGTTGATTATTACAGTTCAAAAGTAGGTACTTTGTAATACCAAGATCATGGTTTTAAAATAAGCGGTTGAATAAGGTGATAAGCGGCTATTGAAATCTTTCCAGTTTAGACGCACCACCCCGATCCAGGTTACAGGTCAAATCCATTTTAGGATGAAAGGAAGCTTTTATGTTTGAGAGGAAAGCGCTACAAGATCAAATCTAACGCGCATCTGTAGCATCGAACGGAAGAAACGTGCGAACTGTCGGTTCCATTTTGTGAATGGTGTTAAATACCAAATTCTGTTTTTATGCCATCATGATACGTACGACCGGAAGTAAGCCGGCTGGCAGGCTGATCATCCATAATGAAGAGATACCGTCCGTTGAAATGCCTGTGCATCTCTTTTATCTTATCCTTATTAATGATGTATGACTTTTGTATCCTGTAAAATTGCGCCGGAAGTTTATCCAGCAATGCATTCAGTGATTGATCGGTCAGGAATTTCTGCCCATCGTTCGTATAGATGTATACGTATTTATCCTGCGCCTCGAGATAGGCAATGTTCTCGAAACGGAGCAATGTGATCCTGTCACCCGTCCTTATTGAAAGCGCCGTCGTCTTGGGCGGAGACTGAATCTGCCGGATGATCTCCTGGAGACTGCTCACATCGATCGACCGGTTCAACCTTCCGAAATCCTTTAATTTCTGCATGCTTTGCTGCAAACGTTCCTCCTTGATCGGCTTCAACAAGTAGTCGATCGAAAAAGTCTCGAATGCCTTTATCGCGTATTGTTCGTAGGCCGTCGTGAATATGATATTCGGCTTCCGGCTCAGTTGCTCGATCACTTCAAATCCCGTAAGATCGGGTAGCTGGATATCGAGAAAGATGAGGTCCGGATTCAGTTCCTCTATTTTCTCTACCGCTTCCTTTCCCGTACCTGCTTCCGCCACCACCTGCACCATTTCCTTGTAATCGAGCAGCAGGTTTCTCATTAGCCTGCGCGCTGCCGGTTCATCGTCTATCACGATGGCCTTATATAGCGGGTTCATTTTTCATCAGTTTTTGAATGTATAAAATCACTTGTTTTTCCGGCAGGTTGCTGAAGTGTATCTCATATTGTCCAGGGAATAACAGATCCAGTTTATCATAAACGCTCTTTACGCCATAGCCCGGGTCCAGGTCTCTCGGAAATTGAGGGCCATTATCTGCAATCGTCAGGATCATTCCCTGCTCCTTTCTCCTGACTGCGATCAGCACCTCGGTCATATGACCGGTCGCCTTGAGTCCATGCTTAACGGCATTCTCCACCAGCGGCTGCAGCACAAAGCGGGGTACCAGGTAATGATTGAGTCCGTCTTCCACCTGTATCGTATAGGTAAGACTGTCTTCGAACCGTATCTTCTCTATCTCGAGATATACCGATGACATTTCGAGTTCTTCCTTAACGGTTGAATAGTTGTTATTGCTATAGTTAATGCTATACCGGAAAAGATCGGCCAATGCTATCGTCATTTTCCTCGCCTTCTTTCCATCCGTAATGGAGAGATCGGCGATCGAGTTGAGTGCATTGTAGAGAAAGTGGGGGTTCACCTTCGAATGCAATGCATCCAGCTCGGCCTTCGCCTTCAATTCCCTGAGCCGGCTGAGTTCGAGCTCCTTCTCATCGAACTTCCTCTTCTGTTCCAACCCCAGGTAACTGACCAGGATATAGACAAGTCCGGTTGCACTTCCAAAATACATGCTTAGCACAAGTGAGTAGTTGGAATAGCCCTCTTCCTTGTCCGGGTTAAGGTATTTGATCACAAGATTCGCTACCAGGCACAGGACAATGATGGTCAGCAGCACGAGTAATTTTCTTTTGGCAAAGGACAACGACTTCAGCAATCGGGTCTCGTCCACCCATCTCGCCGCATTGAACACGATGAGGGTGTAACAGGTCACCACCAGCATCTCACCGAGGACGGCAACCAGGAAACCATATTTATGTACGGCATAGAAAAACTGCCCGTTCATGGGCGTCATGGCCAGGGCAAAACAGAAAATGATCAGCCACACCAGGATATTCTTCCGCAGCATCTCATTCCTGATCGATCCTCGAAGCAGCCTGCCGAAATTGGCCAGGATGAATAGGCCCACCAATGCGATGATGATACAGGCGGTGATAAGGAGGCTGAATTGCAGCAATGAGGGACTTTCCATTGCCGGCAAATTAATGATTGCCGGCCATTCCGTTGCGGACCCTTCGCAAACTGCTTATTTTAAAGAGTGAACTGATTAACTTGCAACCAAATTTCCCAGATGACCATAGATTTCAGATCGGATACCGTTACGAAACCTACCCCAGCCATGCTTGAGGCAATGATGAATGCCAAAACGGGAGACGATGTCTTCGGCGAGGATCCGTCCATCAATGAGCTCGAGAGCCTCTCGGCCTCCATGTTCGGCCTGGAAGCGGGCCTCTTCTGTCCCTCGGGCACCATGACCAACCAGATCGCCATAAAGTGTCATACCCAACCGGGAGACGAGGTGGTCTGCGATGAAAGCGCTCACGTGTACCAATACGAAGGGGGCGGCATCGCCTTCAACGCAGGCGCATCGGTAAAATTATTATACGGCGACAGGGGCAGGATAACTGCACGACAGGTACTATCCGGCATCAATGCCGATGACAATCACAAGGCCAGGACCAGCCTCGTTTGTCTCGAGAATACAAGTAATCGCGGCGGCGGCAGTTGCTATGATCTTGAAGAGATCAAAAAGATCAGGCAGGTCTGCCAGGAAAATAAACTGCCTCTTCACCTGGATGGCGCGCGCCTTTGGAATGCCCTGGTAGCCAGGAAGGAAACGCCGCGGCAATACGGCGAGGTCTTTGATAGCATATCGATATGTTTTAGTAAAAGCCTGGGTTGCCCGGTCGGCAGCGTTCTTCTCGGAACAAAAGAACTCATCCGCAAGGCAAGACGCGTCCGCAAAGTATTCGGTGGAGGCATGCGCCAGGCGGGTTTCCTGGCGGCGGCCGGCATCTATGCTCTGGAGCATCACATCGAACGGCTCTCGGAAGATCACATTCATGCACAGCAGCTTGCTGCCACAATCGCGAAGAAGGATTTTGTAAAGATGATGCTGCCGGTAGAAACAAATATCATCATCGTCGAGTTGAACGATTCTGTGACGGCTCCCGCCCTGGTGGCAAAAATGAAAGAGAAGAATATCCTGGCCTATGCCATCTCACCTGACCGGGTACGCTTTGTAGTTCATCTGGATATTTCCCCCGAGATGGTCCGCCGGACAATTGAAATTATTTCAACTTTATAATCACGCATCATGTTTCCAAAAATCAATCCAACCTCCACTGCAGCATGGAATGTTCTCAAAGAACATCATGAGGAGATGAAAGATATTTCCATCAAACAACTCTTCGCGGAGGATGACAAACGTTTTGAAAAATACAGCCTGCAATTCGACGATATCCTTTTCGACTATTCCAAGAATATCGTATCGGCGGATACTTTGCAGAAATTGCTTCGCCTGGCGGAGGAATGCGGAGTGAAGGAAGCCATAGCCGCCATGTTCAATGGGGAGATCATCAATGAAACTGAAAACCGGTCGGTGCTCCATACCGCGCTACGGAATTTCTCCCGGAAACCGGTCTTATCTGAAGGCGCTGATGTAATGCCGCTGGTGAAAAAAGTATTGCGGAAGATGAAGGCATTCTGCGATGCCGTTCATTCCGGTGAGCACAGGGGGTATACGGGCAAGCGCATCAAGTATATTGTCAATATCGGCATCGGGGGAAGCGATCTCGGTCCGCAGATGGTGGCGGAGGCATTGAGGCCTTACCGGGTGGAGGATATGGAGACCTACTTCGTGTCAAATATTGACGGTACCCAGATCGTCGAGACCCTAAAAAAAGTAAAACCCGAGCGGACGCTGTTCCTTATTGCATCGA
>Ga0193753_10000679_pt1 | contig 32501 bp, 21 predicted proteins | sample H1c2metaG_FD_144925 | JGI IMG/M metagenome (GOLD analysis project Ga0193753, IMG submission 144925) | Soil microbial communities from a riparian zone of the East river system, Colorado, United States - H1c2 | ecosystem: Environmental > Terrestrial > Soil > Riparian zone | place: USA: East...
GGCGTGGAACTTGGGAAAGTGCTGGCCAAAAAAGTGCTGGCTGAACTTACGACGGATGCCCCTATTGAATCGCACGATTCGTCTACCAACGGATTAATTAACTATTTCAAACGATTGAAGTCCGTTTGATAAAATTATTGATTGTAAAGTGAATCGTGTCCACTACTTTTGTTGGATTGTAACTACACATGGAGAATAAAATTTCGAAGATCGGAGTGTTAACGTCGGGTGGCGATGCTCCGGGAATGAATGCTGCTATCCGTGCCGTTGTTCGTGCTTGTGTTTATTACAAAAAGAGTTGCGTTGGGATCATGCGCGGATATGAAGGTATGATCGAAGGCGACATCATGAAATTGGATGCACGCTCTGTTGGCAATATTATTCAGCGCGGCGGTACCATACTAAAATCCGCCCGCAGCAAAGAATTTAGAACGCCGGAAGGCAGACAACAGGCTTTTGAACATGTCAAGAAACAAGGTATTGATGCACTGATTGCCATTGGTGGCGACGGAACGTTTACGGGACTTCATAAATTCTTCGAGGAGCATAACATTCCTTGTTTATGCATTCCAGGTACGATTGATAACGACCTTGCAGGAACAGACTATACCATCGGCTATGATACCGCCACGAATACCGCAGTTGAAGCGATCGATCGCATCAGGGATACAGCGCTTTCCCACAACCGCCTGTTCTTCGTCGAGGTTATGGGCCGGCATTGTGGTTACATCGCCATCAATAGCGGCATCGCCGGAGGTGCAGCAGCGGTGATCCTTCCGGAAGAAAGCATATCGTTCGATGAACTTTATGCTATGCTTGGCGAAGGAGGTAAAACCAATAAGAAGTCGAACCTGATCGTCGTTGCAGAAGGTTCAAAGATCGGGGACGCACATTCGCTTGCAAAGCAGGTGGCTGAACGTTCGGATTACTTTGATATCAAAGTAACGGTATTAGGTCACTTACAACGGGGTGGCTCGCCGACGTACTTTGACAGGGTATTGGCGTCGCATATGGGTGTGGGCGCGGTGGAGGGGTTGATCAAAGGTGAATTTGATTGCATGGTAGGGATAAGAAATAAGAAGATCGTTTTCAATAAATATGATGACGTAATTAACCGGCATCATGATATCGACAGTGAATCATTTCGCATCGCTAAAATCCTTTCCATATAACATGACGCTAAATTCCCACCATAACAACGATACTATGAGAGAGCTTACGATCGGCATCGACATCGGAGGAACAAATACGAAGTATGGTATTGTTGACCGAGCAGGTAATGTGGTATCTCATGGTAGCATCTCGACCACTCAGTTTGACGAGTTCAAAGATTATTTCAAAGGATTGTCGGATGCGTTGCGCGTAGAGATCAACAAGCTCAGGGATGATCATAAGATCATGGGTGTGGGCGTTGGCGCGGCAAATGGCAATTACTACAAAGGCACTATCGAACGCGCTACTAATTTGAAGTGGAAAGGGATCATACCTTTGGCAGACATGTTCAAGGAAGAGTTTGATCTTCCGGCCATTGTAACCAATGACGCCAACGCGGCGGCTGTGGGTGAAATGATTTATGGTGCCGCGAAAGGTTTAAAAGACTTCGTCGTCATAACATTAGGAACGGGTTTAGGCAGTGGGTTTGTTTGCAACGGCCAACTGTTGAATGGTAAACATGGAATTGCCGGAGAAGTAGGTCACACCTCTGTTAATCCTGCAGGCCGCTATTGTAACTGTGGCAAACGAGGCTGCCTTGAAACGTATGTCTCAGCAACCGGCATCAAGCGCACAGTCTATAAGCTGCTGGCGGACTATTTAGAGCCCAGCGAACTAAGGGGTATCAGTTTTGATAACCTGACTACAAAAATGATAACAGAAGCTGCTGTTAGAGGTGACCTTGTGGCGCTGGCCGCATTTGAATATACCGGCCGCATTTTGGGAATGAAGTTAGCTGAGACCGTGGTCCACACAGATCCTGAAACCATATTCCTGTTTGGCGGACTCTCATTGGCCGGTGACCTTATCTTCAAACCGACCATAAAACACATGGAAGCGAATCTCATGCCCTTGTTCCGTGGAAAGGTAAAAGTATTGCCGTCAGGCCTGCAGAATCAGGCAGCCCCCATCATTGGGGCGAGCAGCCTTGTATGGAACTACCTCGATAACATCACGGTGAAGGAAGCGGTGGCCTGAACTTTCTTTTCAGGATATCATATCTAGGTCGTAGCAGAGTCACCCGTCTCGGCGGACTCTGCGTTGAGCCGCACGCACGTCATAGTCATCATCGTTCACAAAGATCAACAGTGACACGATCATAATCACCGAAAAATCCGGGAGACTAACCATCCACCAGATCACAAGATGAAATACGGCGGCGCATAACAATACCGTTGTTCTGAATTGCTTTTGCCATACCAGCACGCCGAAGGCAAGCTCTAACAGTATGGTAATCCATGACAACACCAAGTCCCATGCATGGTTCTGAAATAGGGCAGGAAAATGCGGATTGTAGAGTCCCTCGAGGTGTCGGATGTATTCAAACGCATATCCCGATCTCCACGTCGCGCTGGCCAACTTGTCAACGCCTGACGAAAGGTAAATAAAAATGGTCGCGAACTGGCAGAACAAACGCCCCAGGTTGAACAGGGTGATTTGAATGATCTTCGGCTTACCTGAATCCGTTAGCGACACAGGAACCATCGGCACACACCAAACTGACAGCATGAGCAACATCAGATCGGAGCCATCACCGGTTTGACTATGGATGTAGTAAACGTTCACTGTTAGCCAGCAAAATAAAAAGTTGGCGGCATGATGCGGAATTGTATACAAGAGCACGATGGCTAGTGCGATCGCCACCACAAAAAATGCATCGGGATGTTGATCTGCCAAATACGATGGTGCGAGGATGATTTTCCAAAGCAAAGATCCGGGCAGTACCATCCGGTGATAGTGCAGCATGACCCTGCATACGGGCCACAATAATATCAGCCGAATCACCATGTAACACACCAGGGCCTTAAGAAAAATACGGGTAGCTACGGGTTCCCTGGAGCCCCCGGTCAGGTAGCTCGAAAACCCGTCAATCAATTGCTTTGCTGATAGGGATTGACCGCGGGTCATAGCGATAGTTGAATAAAGTGTCTACCTGGTAATTTTTATGGTCCGGCCTGTACGTATGGCAGACGTATACGAGCATCACAGAATCGACAGGTCCGTCAATCAATTCATGAACGACGTATTGATTTAATGCACGGAAGTGTCGCTGGGCTGAGACCTCCCCTATTGACTTTTGATCCTTAACGCTCACTTCCCATGCGGCGAAATTTTCATAGTCACCTGAATGAAGTAGATCATAACGCCAGGGCTGCCTGCTGTATTGTTTAAAATCATCATCTGTATGATCCACCAAGGAACTCCACGAACCATTTTGTTTTGTTGAAACCAACAGATGCCATGACGAGGTTAATCTAAAAGCTTGAAAGTAAGGGCCAAGAACCACCATCTTTCTGTAAAAGGATATTAGCGGCATATGCATGGCCACGTGCCTGGGGAGGAAAAGCGAGACAAGTGCCAGAACAACGTGCAATACAACGACGAGGCAGGCGATGTATCCGACCTTCCTGGTAAATGCAGTAAGGGAATCTTTCACTGTTAGAAATTAGGAATAGCCTTCTTAACGATTCACCTATTCCAGCTTTACGCCGAGATTATCACCCAACTCCATGAACTGCTTAATCCATTCCGCCGAATGACCGTGGAATGCGCGATCCGCTGAAGCCATCTCGAAATACAGATTCTGGCTCTTATAAATATTAGGATTCAGTTTGAATTTGAGCAACAAAGGGAAAAGCCGGTTCAATCTTTCAACGCGTTTATGATTATCCGCCTCGGCGGATATCCGCTTTACCTCTTTGAATATGCTTTCACCGACCAGTCGTTCCACCTTGCCAATATCTTCCACATCAAGCTTCCATTTAACAAGCTCCGTCATGATGCGTTCAACCTGTATGACATTCAGACGTTCTGATTCAAAACACCTGATAAGATCGGCATTGAGAATATACTCAAACGTGGTGCGGTATGCTGACGGAATCGGCGTGTCACTGTTGGCGAGCGCCATGACCAAAGGATAATCGCGATTATAAATTCGTCGCAGGGAGTTTTCCAGGTCACGCATGCTCTGATAAGTGATCAAATTGAACACCTTTCTCTTCTCATCCTGGAACAATTGCCATATGGTGTATTTTTCTCCTCCGAAATACGATTGCATCAGCCCGATAATATCGCCTAAGCGCGCTTCCTCGAACGCTTCCACGATCTGGGCCTGCATGATATTGAATTTATCCGCATCCATATCGATCGAGATGTTGCCGATGATGTTATGCTGTCCCATGTAGATAACGGCAAAGGCAAATTTCTTTTGAGAACGGGTTACAATAGACCTTACGTTGGTGACGCCGAGCACTAACTTAAGTTCACCCGCTTCTTTGCGTATAAACACGTCGTTGTGTGTCGTGTAATTGAATACAGGGGTTGATTCAGGATCTTCTTCAAATATGGACGCGACCGCGTAATGCATGCCCACACGCTGCAGATTCGTTTTCGAAGGCAGTACATACTTTCTGTACACTTCAGCGCCATTCTCCAGGGCCGTAAGGTTACTGGGGGCAAGCTGCAGTCGCGCCAGGAATTGTTCTTCGAGGTTAACATCGCTTGTCTGGCTAACCAACTGCATCGCGCGGCAGGCGTACTGTAATATTTGTGCCGTCTCAATGCCTGAGATCTCATCGAAGAACCATCCACAGCTTGTAAACATCAGCATGGCGTGGCGCTGTACTTCCATCAACCGGAACACGCGATTCTGCTCCACATCATGAATGCAATGCTTCCTCAGGAACTTTTGAATCGTATCATCATTGCGGTCAAGGATGACATTGATGTAATCCTCACGGGCTTTCCAGGGATCGCGAAGTATCTTCGCGGCTTCGCTCTCATATATCGTGGCTAATTCATCTCTTAACCAGTTAAGGGACTCTCTGAGTGGTTTTCTCCAGAGCTGATGCCAATCCGGCTTACCGGAATTGCATCCACAGTTGTCTCTCCATCGCTCAACACCGTGCACGCAACTCCAGGAGCTGCTTTCATGGATCAAGGCCTCATATTTCGGCGGGAACTTCGCGAGAAATTCCGCATAGTTGGTCAATATTGAATTCTCCTGGCGTCCGATATAGTCCAGGCAAAATGCCAAAGCCATATCACCGTGCTTGTGGTGATGGCCATAGGTTTCTCCATCGGTGGCAATGTGAACCAGTTGAGGTTCGTCAGAATCGGGATCAAACGAATCAAGTAAACGATGCGCGAATTTCTTTCCGTCGTTCAGCAGTCCGTTGAAAGCTACTCCCTGGGCGATCTCGCCGTCATAGAAAAACAGTGTAATGGTTCTGCCGGAGGGAAGCAGGCAGCGGTATGGCCGCCGTGTATCCAGGCTCTCCGTTGTGGTATCTTCCCAAGCCGCCTCGCCGATCTTGCGGATGCAGCGTGCCTGTCTCGGTGCAAGCAGGGTGAATTTGATGTCGTGCTTTGCCAGTAATTCCAGTGACTTTGTATCAACCGCCGTCTCCGCCAACCACATTCCTTCTGGCTTTCTATGGAACCGATGCTCAAAATCACGGATGCCCCAGATGATCTGGGTTTCTTTATCGCGATCATTGGCCAACGGTAATATGATGTGATTGTAGACCTGCGCCATCGCCGATCCATGACCACCAAAGTGTCTTGCGCTTTCACGATCAGCTTCGAGAATAGCCTGGTACGTTCCCGGCTCATTGACCTGCATCCAGGAAAGCAATGTGGGACCGTAATTGAAGCTTATTCTGGAATAGTTATTAATGATGTTCTTAATAACTGCCTTGCCATTGAGGATGCGGGAGGCCGTGTTCGGTGCATAGCATTCGGCTGTGATCCGCTCATTCCAATCGTGATAAGGATGTGCTGAATCCTGTACCTCAATTACTTCAAGCCAGGCATTTTCCCTTGGGGGCTGGTAAAAATGCCCATGAATACAAATATGATTCTCCAAACAGGTTCAAAAATTAGATATTGACTATCGTTCTCAGTTTCCCGCTCCATCCAGCTCAAACTCATTTACTTCCCGTTCCAGCTTCCAAATAGAAATACCGAGCGGCGGTAAAGTTAATGAAATCGAATAATCTCTTCCATGAAATTTTACCGGCGAGGTATTGGCTAAACCTTCATTTAATACACCACTACCGCCATATTTAGGATGATCTGAATTAAAAACCTCGCGCCAGCTGCCGCGATATGGTACGCCAACGCGATATTGGTGCCGCACCACCGGGGTGAAGTGACAAACCACAATCATCAGCTCTTCCTTCGTGTCCGCCTGACGCTGATACGCTATAACACCGTTCTCCTGATCAGCATAATCAATCCACGAGAAACCCCGTGTTTCGAACTGATATTGGTAAAGCGCCTTTTCACTTGCGTAGAGACGATTAAGGTCAGCCACGAGTTTTTGAATACCTTGATGCACTCCATACTGCACCAAGTGCCAATCGAGGCTTTGCTCATGATTCCATTCTGATGTCTGCCCGAATTCTCCACCCATGAACAATAGCTTCGTTCCTGGATGCGTGAACATGTATGAGAGGAGCGCCCGAAGGTTGGCGAATTTTTGCCATTCATCTCCAGGCATGCGACCCGCCAAAGAACCCTTTCCGTGTACCACTTCGTCATGCGATAACGGTAGCATAAAATTCTCCGTGAACGCATAAACAATGCTGAATGTAATCTCATTCTGATGATACTTGCGATACACTGGGTTATCGCCGAAGTAGTGTAATGTATCATGCATCCATCCCATCATCCATTTTTGTCCGAAGCCCAGCCCACCAAGATACGTTGGCCTTGACACGCCGGTAAATGAAGTCGATTCTTCCGCAATGGTAATAGCGTCAGGATACTGACTATACACCACTTCGTTCATCTCCTTGAGGAAAGTTATCGCCTCGATGTTCTCATTGCCACCATAAATATTGGGTATCCACTCACCCGCGTTCCTTGAGTAGTCGAGATACAGCATGGAAGCAACAGCATCCACGCGCAAGCCATCAATATGAAATTGTTCCAGCCAGTAAATGGCGTTGCTGATCAGGAACGATCGAACTTCATTGCGGCCGTAGTTGAATATATAACTCTTCCAGTCCGGGTGAAACCCCTTGCGTGGATCCTCATGCTCATATAAGAATGTTCCATCGAACTTGTATAACCCGTGTGCATCACCTGGAAAGTGTGACGGTACCCAATCCATGATCACACCGATATCCTCTCTATGAAAACAATCAACGAGATATTTGAAGTCCGCTGGATGGCCATAGCGGCTTGTAGGTGCGAAGTAACCCGTAAGCTGATAACCCCACGAGCCATAAAAAGGATGCTCCATCAGCGGAAGGAATTCTACGTGCGTAAATCCCAGTTCCTTCACGTAGCCGACGAGTTCCTCTGCCATTTCGGGATAGGTAAGCGAACGACTCGCGCCATCCTCATATTTCCGTCGCCAGGACCCATAATGCACTTCATAGACGGAATAAGGCTGCTTCGTTCCTGCTTTCTTCTTTCGCTGGCTTAGCCAGTGCGCATCTTTCCACTCATACTCGGGCGTCCACACAATGGAGGCAGTCTTTGGCGGAGTTTCAAAGAAAACAGCAAACGGATCTGACTTTTCGAGGTGCTCACCGGTGTTTGACCGAATGGCATATTTATACGCCTCCCCGTGCTTAATGTCTGTAAAGAAACCTTCCCAAATCCCCGACTCATCCCAACGGGGATGCAGTTGATGCTTGCCGCTCTTCCAATGATTGAAATTTCCGATCACGAAAATCTCTCTCGCATTTGGAGCCCAGACGGCAAAGTAAGTACCATCCCTTTCATCATTGCTGATGTAGTGGGATCCCATTTTTTCATATAGTTTGAAATGCTTGCCGGATTTGAACAGGTGAACGTCAAAATCAGTCAGCAGGGAAAAGCTTTCTGCTTTAGACGCTATTATTTTAGGGGAAGCTTTTTTTGCCATGGCATTGGTTGTTTAAGCTTGCTTTAGTGTCACCGTTGTACTGTGATCAAGCAATAATCGCGCAGATACGGTTATGTTTATTGTGATGTCTTTGTTCGTTCTTCCTTTTCTTCCTGGTTGCGTCTCATAAGGTAGTATATGCCTCTCAATGGGATCATAGCCCATGAGGGACGGCTATTCAACTCGTAACCAAGTTCGTAGATTGCCTTTTCAAGGAGGAAAGTGCGGATCAGCACATCTTCCTCATGAGACAAGGTAGTGTTCATTCCCATTCTTTCCATATAGGCACCCAAATAAAACCGCCCTACATAATGCTGCCATTGCTCTGCCCATATCTCCAGAAACTCACGGTCAGCTTCCCGGTATCGATCATCAAGCAATATCTTGCCAAAAGCAGCATAGTGTATCGAACGCATCATTCCTGCGACGTCCTTCAAAGGGTTCTTTTTTAGCCTGCGTTCACTGAACGAAAAACCAGGCTCTCCTTCGAAATCAATGATAACAAAATCCTTTCCTGTAAAGAGTACCTGACCGAGGTGGTAGTCTCCATGAATGCGTGTCTTCATACCGTTAATGCGGATTTGATGCACTTCGCTGAAACACTCCAGGATCTTATCCTCCAGCAAGAGCACCTTTTTGGCAAGCTCCTGTACATCTGGAGCGAGTTTGCTTATGGTGCTTTCCAGCAGATTGAATCTATCACGCACCATCTTGCGCAGAGATGAATACAAAGAGCGCTGATAGTTGGGTGTAAACGGTTCAGGCTGGAAGGCTGGATTGGTAGAATCCGACGCCAGGGCCTGATGCATTTCCGCAGTTCGTTGACCAAGCTTTACCATTCGTTCGTAAAAGCCCCGTCCAATAAACTCCTGGACGATCTCCGGCGCATCTTCGAACTTGATCGATGATTGGTTGATCAGTTTCGGCGCCTTGACGGTCTTGGTCTTAGCCATCACCCTATCATAATATCGCCCGACGGCCTCTATTGACATGGACCATGCCTCTCCCTGGTTCTCAACTTTTTCCTGCAACAGTCCGAATACAATAATGTTATTCTCTTTGTCGTGATATTCAATGCTGCCAGCGTAACGAGGTGAGTTCTGGAAGGTGGTATGCTCCGACAAGAACCGCACGATCTCCAGTTCTGGATTCATTTCTTTTTCAAGCTTCCGGTAGAACTTGAAAAAGTATTGATCATTATAAATGATGGCTGTATTGCTTTGGTCGGACTTCAAAATTTTGGACTCAACCTTTCTGTTCATGTCTATCTTCGAAAAGACACTGCAGTTAAATTTCAACACGCCGCCCTCATTGTCCCTGACCCTGGTCTCTTTCTCAATGTTTACAAATAGAAAATCCCGGAATAGTCTGTCATAGCTGCTATCCATGATAAATCCGGTAGTACCCTGTATCTCGGCGCGACACACAACGCTCTGCGCCGTATGCTCTACCCTGTCTAACATGCTATCAGCAGGGAGGAATGTCATGGGAAGAAAATAGAATTCTGGCAGGCGTTGCACGTAGTGGACCTCAAGGATGACCAAAAAGTGTGTATCGCCTTCGATCTTCAGCGGTATCGCTTGATTGATGCTTACTTTGCTGACAACCTTCGCTTTTCCTCCGAACCACCGGCACTTATTCATAAATGGCGGCAACACCTTTCGTTCGAGCGCGCGGATCTCGTTGTAGTTATCGAAAAGTTTCTCCCACGAAATATCAGTTTTCACCAACGGTAGCTCACCGCTTGCCTCTGTTTTTTCCTTCTTCTCAGCAGCGTCCACCTGGAACCAAAAATAACCATAGGGACCAATAGTGATAGAGTAATCACCGTCGCCAACATTCATGAACCGGTTTTGGCTGAAAACCTCAGTCATGTCACAGCCTTTGTAATCTGTTAGTTTCAACGTCGCCGCTTGAGAGAACTGCGACAGGTTTGCCACAATGATGATCTGAAGGTTCTCATGCGTCCTTACAAAGGATAGCACTTTGGCATTGGAGCTTTCCACAAACTTCATGTCGCCGCGACCGAAAATATTGAGCCTCTTGCGCATAGCGATCACGTTCTTCATCCACCAGAGGAACGAAGAGTGATTTTCCTCCTGGGTGCTGACGTTCACAGCCTCGTGCCGGTATACCGGATCTGTGATGATCGGCAAGTACATACGTTGTGGATTTGCAAGGGAAAAGCCAGCATTCTGGTTCGAGTTCCACTGCATGGGCGTACGCACGCCATACCTGTCACCGAGGTAAACGTTATCACCCATGCCTATTTCATCGCCATAATACAACACCGGTGTACCTGGAAGTGAAAACAATATCGCGTGCAGTAATTCTATCTTTCGCCGGTCATTGTTCATCAGTGGCGCCAGGCGCCTTCTGATACCAACGTTGAATTTGGTATCCGCTTCATTTGCGTACGCCTTAAACAAATAATCTTTCTCCTCCTCGGTGACCATCTCGAGACCAAGTTCGTCATGGTTCCTGAGAAACAAAGCCCATTGATTATTCTCTGGCGTAACCGGAGTTTGTTCAATGATATCGATGATGGGGTAACTATCCTCCGTTCGCAACGCCAGAAACATACGCGGCATCAGGGGATAGTGGAAATTCATATGACATTCCTGGCCATTTCCAAAATAGGTGGCAGCGTCTTCAGGCCACAGGTTGGCTTCAGCGATCAGGATCCTGTTCTTGTAATTCTTATCAATATGGGTCCTCAGCTTCTTTAAGAACACATGTGTCTCCGGCAGATTTTCGGAGCTGGTCCCCTCCTTCTCATAAAGAAAAGGAACGGATGGCAACCTGAATCCATCGACACCGAGCTTCATCCAAAAGTCAACTACCTTGATCATCTCGAGTTGGACTTCCGCGTTATCAAAGTTCAACTCAGGCTGATGCCGGTAAAAGCGATGCCAGTAATAAGCACGCGCTTCCGGATCCCAGGTCCAGTTGGAAGCTTCCTCAGAGGTAAACATCACCCGCGCCTCTTTGTACTTGTCGGTGGAGTCGCTCCACACATACAGGTCGCGATAACGGGAGCCTGTTTTCGCTTTACGCGATCGCTTGAACCATGGATGCTGATCGGACGTGTGGTTGAGAATTAACTCGGTTACGACGCGTATGTTCTTTCTGTGGGCTTCTTTCAGGAACTGTTTGAAGTCAGCCAGATTGCCGTAATCGGGATGCACATCACAATACTCGGTGACGTCAAACCCGTCGTCCTTTAACGGCGATGGAAAGAACGGTAACAGCCAGATCACATTGATGCCGAGGTCATCAAGATAATCCAGTTTCTGCATGAGACCTTGAAAATCGCCAATACCGTCACCGTTGCTATCGAAAAAAGCACGAACAGAGACTTCATAGATGATGGCGTCCTTAAACCAAAGTGACTCGTTGTGCTTCGAAGAAGTACTCATACATTAAAGATAAGATTCGTGAATTTCCACTTTGAACAAGTGAAAGGGCATTTTGTACGGATCCAGCTCAACGAAATTCCACTCTTGCGTCCACGTGTATTGTTCTTCGGTGATGAGATCACGCACCCTGACATTGATGCGATCGCCGAGCTTCAATCTTCCTTTGGGAAGTTGCACAAAGCCGGATTGTTTTCCGTGTGGATCAAGGTTGACGATCACCAAGATGATATTCGAAAGATCGTCTGTTGCTTTGATGTAGGCCAGCAGGTTATTGTTTTCCAGGGCACAAAAGTCCATGTTCCAGGTTGACTGCAGCGCCTCGTTAGTTTTCCGCGCCTGATTGATCAACGTAATGATGTCAGTCATCCTGTTTGTTTTCTTCCAATCATGAAGTTTGATCTCATACTTCTCGGAGTCCATGTATTCTTCCCTCCCTGGCAGCGGCTTGTTGTCGTAAAGCTCATAGCCCGGGCCATACATGCCGTAGTTGGATGACAGTGTTGACGCCAATACAAACCGGAGAATAAATACATTCTCCCCCTGATACTGCAGGTGATAAGGCAGAATGTCTGGCGTATTGGGCCAGAAGTTGGGTCTGAAATAATCTCGTGACGGACCGTGCACCAGTTCCGTCATGTATGCCATCAAATCCTGTTTGCTTACGCGCCAGGTGAAATACGTATAGGATTGTGTGAAGCCTGCTTTTGCCAATGATGCCATGATCCTTGGCCGTGTAAAGGCTTCAGCGAGAAAAATGACATCGGGATAGTCACGGTTGACCTCCGCGATCACCCATTCCCAGAATGGCGTGGGCTTGGTATGTGGATTGTCCACCCTGAATATCTTAACACCTTGATCAATCCAGTACGTAATCACGGACTTTAGTTCTATCCAAAGTGCCTGCCAATCGTCTGATTCAAAATTGAAGGGATATATATCCTGATACTTCTTCGGTGGATTTTCAGCATATTGAATGGATCCATCCGGACGTTGCTTGAACCAATCGGGATGCTCACCAACATATGGATGATCCGGCGCACATTGAAACGCCAGATCAAAGGCTATATCGAGTCCATGCTTCTTACATTCCTCAATAAGCTTCTTATAATCGTCAAGCGTGCCGAGTGAAGCGTGAATCGCCTTGTGACCGCCTTCATCACTGCCAATGGCCCAGGGTGATCCTGGCTCTCCCGGTTCGGCTTTTACATTGTTATTCTTCCCCTTGCGATTGACTTTACCAATGGGATGAATGGGCGGAAGATACAGTATATCAAAACCCATGGATTCAATGCGCGGCAACAATTTGATGGCGTCCCTGAACGTCCCGTGTTTTCCCTCGAGCGATGCAGACCTTGGGAATAACTCATACCAGGCGCTGAAGTTTGCTTTCTTATGCTCAACGACGACTTTGAGCTGCTTTTCATACTGTGTCTCATGTTCGATGAGCGCGTGTCTGTGAACAAGTTGAGCAAACTCAGGCGACAATACATGTTCGATGGCGCCTTCATATGGTCCTTTAAGTTTGCCTAGGGCAACCGATAGACCTGGATCATCGGCGGCTGAAAAACGTCCGATAAAATCGATACCCTCCAGCACTTCAACACGAACACCGACATTTGCTGCTGCTTTCTTCTTAAAGCCATCATACCACGTTTCAAAGTGATCCACCCAGGCCTTGATGGTAAACACATAGTTGACCTTTTCAGGAACGTAGAATGAACCTTTCCAGTTATCATTGATGACGTGCACCATTTCGACATTCAGCCACGTCTTATCACTTTCCTTCTTATACAGTACCTGCGCGCGAATGTGATCGTGACCGTCACTCAGGATGTCGGCAGTTACGTCGACACGCTCGCCAACGGTACGCTTAGCCGGATAGAGCCCTTGGTCAACCTGGGGTTGCACATTTTCTATAATGACGCGGGATTTTCCTTTTACACTGATCATTGCTTTAATTCAAAATTACTGTAGAGTATGCTGGCAATCTTATCTCACCTTTGGATAAAATGGCGGTGTTCAATACATCCAGGCTGATATCATCGAACTTGCTCAGTTCACCGGTTAACGGCAAAGTGACTTCAACGTCGGATACATTGTTCAGCACGAGCAGCTCGCGACCGTCAAGGGTTCTTTTGAAGCTGACGACTTCTTGTAGCGTGATGCCGGAGTTATCAAGACTACCGCGGAGCATTATATCGTTGTCATTCCGGAAATGAATAAGCTTTTTATAGCAAGCAAACAGTGAGGCCTGATCATTCTGCTGATCACTTAGCGGCACCACACTTTCACTGTTAGAATATTTCGGCTTCTCCCACGAGGTCTGTAATGGATCCTTACCCGGTGCGTTCCAAATAAACGGCTCGCGTATACTTTCATCGGGTTTCATACCAAGCATTCCGATCTCTTCTCCATAGTATAGATAAGGCGTACCCGGGAGTGTAAGGAGTATCCCTGCCGCTATACGCGCTTTGGCTTTGTTGCCTCCCAACTCACTCAGGATGCGGTTTTGATCATGATTTTTCAGGAACGTTGCATCGAGGTATGCGGAAGCCTGAGACTTATAATAATCGTTGATCTCCTTGTACTTGCTGATCAGGTGTGCTGTATCGATCCCTGCATTGACTGTTGCCGTGATGGCGTATCCCATGTCAAAATTGAACAATGAAGGAATTCCCTTGAGATACGGTGCAGCGTCCTTGGCTGGCGACCACACTTCACCCACCAGGTAAACATTGGGATTTATCTTTTCCAATTCCGCACGGTATGATTGCCAAAACGCGTGATTGTCAGTTGCTCTTTCTGTTGGATAGATGTGCTTCGCGGCATCAAACCGGAACCCATCAACACCCATATCCTGCAACCAGAATTTTCCAATATCAACGAACTCATTCCGGACGCGTGGATTATCAAAGTTCAGGTCTGGCATTCCGGCCCAAAAGAAACCGTAATAATGATCTGCCAGTGTATCGCCGTTAACAGGATGCCATTGGGTGATGTTGTCTGAGTCAAACGATGGACCCTTCTTCGATATCTGCTCACGGATGGAATCTTTGTTGGCCCAAACATAATAATCATGATATGGGCTCTTTGGATCTTTCAATGCCGACTGGAACCATGGATGATCAGAGCCTGTATGATTTAAGATCAGATCAATGATCACCTTGATGTTACGGCGGTGAGCTTCAGCGACAAACTTTTTAAAATCATCCACTGAGCCGTAGTCCGGATGAATGCTCTTGTAATCTGTCACATCATATTTATGATACGACGGAGACTTCATGATGGGCATTAACCAGATCCCATCGATCCCAAGGTCTGCCAGGTAATCGAGCTTTTGGGTAAGTCCTGTGAAATCGCCCTTGCCATCTCCGTTTCCGTCCGCATAGGAAAGAACGAATACTTCATACTTTACACCCAATGGCCAGGAACCTTTGTGGTCAGCGCCCGACTTGCAGCCAAAGAGTGATATGGTCACCATCAGCATGCATAACTTCCTGTAGAAGGTTCCGGTCATTTTGCGCTATTTGATTTTGAAGATGAAAGAACTGTAAGGTTTGCACCTTAGTGCGAATGTGAACTGTGCATCAAAGCCAACTTCAGCTTCACGAAAGAGCAGGTCCCGCGCAATATAACTTTCGCCCGTATCCAGGCCCATGGCAGACACGACTTCAGGTGGAATCTGAACTTTGATATTAAGATCAGCCGAGTTGAAGCTGGTGACGATCAACAATCGCTCCTCTCCCGCATAGCGTACAAATGCGTGTACGCGATCGTTGAAGTTGCCGGATTTGATATTGTAAGCAGTAAGGTCATGATACTTCCCGCCTGCGATCGCCTCATTCTTCGTGGCAAGCGTTAGTATGTCGCTATACACTTGCCGGAGTTGTTTCTGCTCTGCGTTAAGCGAGTCACCGTTAAATTTGCCTCCGCTCATCCATTGTTGATGCGTTGGTACACCCCAATAATCATATATGGTCGTTCTCCCATCCTCGCCCTGATAGCCTTCATTACCGGCGCCTGGTTCTCCAACTTCCTGGCCGAAGTAAATCATAGCCGGACCGTTATCAATCGTAGCACTGATCACCATGGCCGGTATACCTTTCCATGGATCGCCCGCAAAAAAACGCGATGCGATACGCTGTTCATCATGATTCTCCAGAAAGTGAAGCATGTTGCCATTGATACCGGTCAGGCTGGACTGGATCGCGTCGATGTCCAACGTGCTGCGTTGGCCCGCGATCAATAAACGCAACGTGTCGTAAAGCTTTACTTTATCGTAGAGGTAATTGAACTTTCCCTTTTCAATGTAGTTGTGATACTGTGCAGGGTTATAGATCTCGGCAATAAAAATGATCTCGGGATAAACCGTTTTGACCTGAGGTATCGCCCAGTGCCAAAATTCCACGGGCACCATTTCGGCCATGTCACAACGGAATCCATCGACGTGCTTGCCGGCCCAGAACATTAGTATGTCCTTCATCTTTGTCCATGTATCCGGAATAGGTTCGAAGTGATGTTGGCGATCGTGTTCATAATCGACGCCATAATTCAACTTCACCGTTTCATACCAATCGTTGACTTGTGGATCAGGCCTGAATACATTGTTGCCTGTGGCCTTCGCGGGATTTTCTACAAACGTTGCTGCTTCACCAACCAGCGCTGCATTTGAAAACTTGGTCATAATGCTCTTTGGGGCAACGAATGCTTTCCCCGGTATGTAGTAAAAGTTATTCGTTGGACTGAAGGCAAGGGTTGTATTATCATTCTGCCCCAGATCAGCAACGTCTTTCGGTTTGGCGTCTGATTTATAATTCCTGGCCACGTGATTGGGAACGAAGTCGATAAGTACTTTGAGGCCATGATCGTGCGTTCGCGAGACCAATTCTTCAAACTCTTTCATCCTGTTTGGCACATCAGATGCCAGGTCAGGACTCACATCGTAATAATCTTTGATGGCATAGGGCGACCCTGCCAGACCTTTCACGATTTCGGGATGATCACGTGGAATTCCAGCCACGGCGTAATCCGTCAGCAAGTCGTGCTCTATGATACCGGTGTACCAAATGTGCGTGACGCCTAACGTTTTGATCGCTTCCAGCGCCGTGCCGTTAATATCCCTGAATTTTCCGACACCGTTTTCATCTCTTGTTCCAAAGGTTTTGTTCGTAGAATTTTTGTTTCCAAACAACCTGGTCATCATCTGGTATATGATCAATTTACCAGAGCTGTTTTCTGAGGACATGAGGGGAGGAATTTTCTCTTTTTGCTTTGTACAACTTATTAAGATGCAGGCAATGACCAGGCAAGATAATAGGTTTCTCATAGGCTTGAATTTAAAAAGAAAAGACAGCTTTTTACGCTGTCTCTCTGAAATCGTTTTGCTGGTTTATCACGGTCACAACTTAATGGGAGCCGTACCATCGTCCATCAAAGAACGATCCATGCGTCCGACCATTCACCCAATCACTCAATCACCCAATTCTCTTGCGCGAGCGGTAATAATAGTAGCCCAGGACGGCAAGGCATATCATTAATCCCAGGAATTCTCTGGCTTCTTCGATGTACAAATGTTCCATTTTAGCGACGTTGTCAAAGAGTGCCGCCTTATTCTCCTGTCTTAGCCATTCCTGTACGCCTTTAATGTACACAAAGCTGTATGCAAGAAACAGTATGAAGACCGCCAGCAAGAACCGTTGTGGATAGCGCTGAAAAATAGCCATAATGGAAAAGACGGCCATGGTTCCATAGATCAGGATCCATATCACGGGATCTGGATCATTGAGCTGCAGGAATGCAAACACCAGGAACATGGCGGCGAGCAAGAAATTAACGATTCTCATGCTCCGCTAATTACAATGGATTTCATATTATTTATCTCGATACACTCTTCAGTCAAATCGTAAGGGTCTAATCAAAGTATCGTCTTTAAGTTCTTGGCCGAAGCTGCTACGCACTCCAGGGGATCGCCGGGAAAGGTATCATATTCAACGTACCAACGCTTCATACCGGCGGCCTTGGCATGTGTAAACAACGTCTTAAAATCAATGGAGCCGTCTCCCACATTTGCATTCTTCGTGCGATCGGTTTTATCCATATCCTTGATGTGCCATTGTTCGAAGTACCCAGGGTACTGCTTAAAATATTTGACAGGATCCTGCCCGCCGTTGACAATCCAGTAAATATCCAGTTCCATGCCCACCTTCTTGTGATCCAGTTCCTTGAGCATAACGTCAAAGGGAACTTCACCATTGATATTCTCGAATTCGAATGCATGATTGTGGTATTGGAAGCGAATGCCGCTCTTGTTGCATACTTCACCTGCGGCATTGAGGTCAGCGCAGATCTTTTTATAGTCGTCGATCGACTTGCGATCGGGTTCGTTGATGTAAGGCATCACCATGAACTCCTGGCCATTTTTCTTCGCGTCGTCGACTGCCTTTTTCCAGGCATCGCCTTTGATCATGGTCAATCCATAGTGGCCACTGGTAACTTTCATTCCCAGACTCTTGGCATATGTGCAAAATTCTGTGAAGTCAAGGCCAAAGATCTTTCCGTCATTGTAACTGAACGTCTCTAGTTCTTTATATCCATAGCTGGCAACCTTTTGCAAAACGCCTTTCGGATCTTTGCCTATTATACTGCGCAATGCATAAAGCTGAAGTCCCATTCCCTTTTGTGCTTTCCCTGCTGCCAGGAATGATGGCAGTGACAGCAGTCCCACGGCTGCAAAGGATGCTGTCTGTACAAATTCTCTTCTTTTCATGGTCGATCTGGTTATTAGGCGATGGAAATATTTGTGGTATTAATGAATCATGTATAATTATTTATTATCAAGTCGAACTCCTCCAAAGTAGAACATTGACTTCTGCGTCGCGTCTGGGTTCTTGAATACGATATACAGGTCGTGAAAGCCGGTCTGACTTTCAAACGAAGTTGGCAGCAGGGATAGGCCTGTTTTCGATGCCTTTACTTTACCGAGTAGTTTACCATCCACTTTGTCTGCATGGATCTCGATCTCGCCTCCCGGATTACTCGCCGGATCCAATATATAGGAAATGAGAACAGCTTTTTTGACGCCTGTCAAATCTAAATGCTTGTATACGCCAACCGCGCCATTAAGCACATTCTCCAGCGCCCAGTTGCCCTGGTTGTTTACCTTTCGGGCGATTTGTATATCTTCTATGCTGTTCGCGCTCAGCATGCCGCTTCTTAAAACAACGGCATCGCTGGACGATAGCGATGGTATCTTGTCCTGGGCTTTGTCGTGATAAGTTGCCGTCAAAACGTACGCGCCGTCAGTTTCTTTTCCAGGCGTAACAGTTCCCGCCAGTGGCAGCTTCTTTTCTGTTTTTTCAGACGCCAGCGAAACGATGTACTCCACCATTTTTTTAGCATCGTCGATGCTGATCTGAGGGTGTGCCGCCATTTCTGTTGTCCCCCAAACACCAGCCCCTCCTTTAATAACTTTAGCCGCGAGCAAATCCACGGCGCCCGTTTGAGATTTATACTTGAGTGCGACGTCCTTGTAGGCAGGACCCGCAGATTTCTGATCGATCATGTGGCACGACTTACAGTCGCTTTTTTCTATCAATAATTTACCAGGTAGCTCAGCCGTTGGAACCTGATGTCCCTGGGCGATCTGGGTCATATCGAATCCCTTGAGATAATTGAACGTTACGGTGATGGCCTCGGGTGTGATCTTGCCATCGCTCGAAGATCCATCTTCCTTGTCGCTCACGGTCACCACATATTCAACGGGTGTTCCCGGAAAGAAGAAGGTTTTGTTTCCCGCGGTGATGGAAGCCTTAACGTCCGGAGGCTGATTCCCCACGACAACCTGAACGGTCGAACTGCTGGCCAGTCCTTTACTGTCGGTGACATTGAGTTTCGCGTTCACGACTCCCGGTTTGTCAAAATTTACGGTGAAGATCCCGTTCTTGGATTTTAACGTCTGATCACCCGCCACCAACTCGTAGCTAATGCTATCACCATCGGGGTCCACTGTGCCTTTCGAGGTGAAGGTAACCTCCATGGGCGAAGAACCTGCTATCTTGTCTGCCGTCAACGATACAACGGGTGGCCTGTTGCCTCCATTATAGTCTATTCTGACAAGCCGTGCATCAAGGTTTTGCTTGAACCAGACCGTACCGTATTCGAGCATGTAAAGCTTACCGTCAGGGCCATACGCCATATCACTCATGTTATTGAACTTCGTGTTTGGCATGAATGGCTCGATGTCATCTATTTGTCCCTCGCCGTTCATGGTAACAAGGAACATCCAGTTCCGGATCCAGTCATACATCAGCAGCTTGCCATCAAAATATTGTGGAAAGGCGGTATTTACGCCTTTGAAGTTTTCACTGTAATAGACCGGGCCGGCCATAGCATTGCGGCCACCTTCCTTTACCATAGGGAATTCGTCTGACTTAGCATAGGGGTACCAGATAAATGCAGGGCTCACCGGTGGCAATTCCCTTTTACCTGTATTGTTTGGAGACTCGTTGATCGGCGCCTTAGGATCCCACTTCGCCAGAACCTTCTTGGCGGCGAAGTTGTACTTGGCATAGGGATAATTGTTACCCACAAAGTACGGCCATCCAAAATACCCGGCCTTCTTGGCCTGATTCAATTCGTCGTATCCGCGCGGTCCTCTTAAAGAATCATTTTGTCCCGCATCAGGTCCGACCTCGCCCCAATAAAGATATCCGGTCTTCTGATCGATGGAGATGCGATAAGGATTGCGGCATCCCATCACGTAAATCTCCGGACGTGTCTTTTCTTCTCCCTTAGCAAACAGGTTGCCTGCCGGTATCGTGTATGTGCCATCTGGTTCAATATGAATGCGAAGGATCTTACCTCTTAGGTCATTGGTATTTCCGGATGATTTCTGCGCGTCGAATGGCGATCTGCCAGAAGTCTCATCGGATGGGCTATAGCCATCAGAGGCGAATGGACTGGTATTATCACCGGTGGATACATAAAGGTTGCCTTCAGGTCCGAAGGTCATTGACCCTCCCGTGTGACAGCAGGTCTCCCGTTGCGTGGCAACTTCGATGATCTGCTTTTCAGAAGCCATGTCGAGCTTGCTGCCGTCGAATGTAAAACGGGAAACGATGTTGGCAGATCTTTCAGGATGTGAATAAAATATGTAAACGAATTTGTTTTCAGCGAATTTGGGATCAATGGCGAGGCCAATTAATCCGTCTTCGAATTTGGTTCCCACATTGAAAGTGTTGATCACTTTTACCTTGCCAACAGCGGCATCGTAAAGCTTAACGTTACCTTTGCGTTCGAGGAAGATGATCCTGCCGTCGGGAAAGATCGCCATCTCAGTAGGTTCATCCAGGTTGAAGTCGAGAACGGTCTTTGTGAACCTGTTTTCTTCAGGTGCGCGCGCGGTCTTTGCCTTGGCGTAGTCCAGCTTCTTGTCACCAAGCGCATATTGAATGCCATTCAACAGGTGGTCCAGATATAAAGAGTCTGAATAGCTTTCCTTGGTGTGGCCCAAGCCAGTATAAAAGGCGCGGCCACCATCGAATTCATGATACCACGCTATGGGATGGTTAGTGCCATTCTCCCCGCCTTCGTACGTAGTTTCATCGAGATTGAGGATGACATTGATGTCTGGTGATATATTTTTATAGTTATACCACTCATCCTTCCTGACCCATGTTTCTGGAGTCTTGCTTGATCCAAGGTCTTTAACTTTTTTGATCGTCGCCTCCTGTTGCTTGGGATGGCTCTTGAAATAGGCGCCGAGAAGCTTGCCATACCATGGCCATTCGTACTCGGTATCTGCAGCAGCGTGAATACCTACGAATCCGCCGCCAGCTTCGATAAATCTTTTGAAGTCGTCCTGCTGAACGACGTCCAATACATCCATCGTTGTGCTGAGGAAAATAACCGCTTGGTAACGTTTGAGATTTTCTTCATTAAAAAAGCTGGCATTTTCGGTTGTATCAACGTCAAATCCATGTTTTTTTCCCAGATCTATGATAGCATCCTTGCCAACCTCAATAGACTCGTGCCTGTATCCCTTCGTCTTGGAAAAGACAAGCACTCTGGGGTTTTTGGACTCCTTGCAGGAAAATAATAAACAGAATAATATGGCAATGGGTAGAAATGATTTCATAGTTCGCTTTAAAGTTGGATTGCTAACGCGCAATACCTATTTCAATTCCTTGATCTTAATGTTTTTGTACCAAACCTGGTTGCCGTGATCCTGTAAAGCAATGTGTCCCTTTGTAGCTTTTCCGAATGCAGCCATTTCCTTGAACTTGCTACCGGCAACCATCTTATCCCACTCAGGTGTATGCATTGTGAAGACAACTGTCTTCGTTCCATTAAGCCAGAATTCCATCTTACCATGATTGGATATCAATTGCGCATGGTTCCATTCGCCAGCTGGCTTTACAGTTTCCTTGGAAACAGAAATAAGATCGTACAGGTCGCCCGCACGGTGCTTGATGATCTTTGCATCAGGATGACAAGCGTTATCCAACACCTGCATCTCAGGGCCCGTCAGGTAGGTTGCATTATATTTTTTATCTTCTACAACATTGAAGATTACTCCGCTGTTTCCACAAGCCGCAATTTTCCAATCCAGGCTAAGTTCATAATTTTCGTATTCGTTTTCAGTAATAAGATCGCCGCGACCTTCCGTGACAGTCTTATCCAGCATGAGGGCGCCATCGTCAATCTTCCAGGATTTAGATCCTTTCGGACCGTTAAATGTTTTCCATCCGGTGGTGGTCTTGCCGTCGAACAGCAATTTCCAACCATCCGTCTTTTCTTTCTCTGTAAGTGAATTCTGGCTCATTGACGGAAGTGCTATTGCACAAAAAAGCATCGTAATAGCAAGCGCATTGATTATTTTCATATTGATTTGGTTAACTGATGGGCTATTCGCCATTGAAGGCGGTTCACACCAGTGTTGGATCTATTATTTCTATTTAGTCTTTGGGTTGCTCTCCATCGAGGGAAAGCACGTACATCGCCATTTTCTCAGCATCGCCTGGCGTGATGTCAGCGTGAGGAGACATTGGGATCTCACCCCAATTGCCGCTCCCTCCCTTGATGATCTTACTCGCCAGCAATCCTACGTTTGCTTTGGTGAACTCGTATTTCTTGGCAACATCGGTGTGTGATGGACCGATGATCTTATTGGTAGGATGGTGACAGGTTTTACAATCACTGGCATCTACCAACACCTTTCCCTGAGCGATCAGATCGGTGGAAGATTCTTTCGCGGGTTCAGCCGTGGCATGTTCGTCATAGGCATCCTTGGTTTCCTCTTTCGCTTCATCCTTTTTTGTTCCGCACGATGTCAACGACACACTGGCAAAACCTGCTAGGGCGATCATTACAAATAATTTTTTCATTGGTATTTCTCAGTTAATATGGTTTTCAAACTTCTTGCTGTGAGCTTAGAGTCCGAGGACAGCCTTGTTAAACTTTGGGTTTTTTCCCGTCGAGGCAAAATCATCAAATGCCCTTTCAGTGACGCGGATGATGTGATCTTTGATGAACGGGGCTCCTTCCGCAGCGCCTTGCTCGGGATGCTTGATCGCGCATTCCCATTCGAGCACTGCCCACCCATCAAATCCGTACTGTGTTAGTTTTGAGAAAATCGTTTTGAAATCCACCTGACCGTCGCCTAACGAGCGGAATCGTCCGGGCCTGTTGACCCAATCCTGATATCCGCCATAGACACCGCTTCTGCCCGTCGGGTTAAATTCCGCATCCTTGACGTGAAACATCTTTATAAACTGGTGGTAAAAATCAATATACTGCAGATAATCGAGTTGCTGCAGCACGAAGTGACTTGGGTCGTAAAGAATGTTACACCTGGTATGCTTGCCCGTCGCTTCCCAGAAACGTTCGAACGACGCGCCATCGTGAAGGTCTTCGCCTGGATGAATCTCATAACAAAGATCCACACCCACCTTGTCGAATGCATTGAGGATTGGAAGCCATCGTTTCGCCAGTTCTTTAAACCCATCGTCAACAAGACCAGCTGGTCGCTGAGGCCAGGCGTAAAATGTGTGCCATAACAGCGCTCCGGAAAAAGTTGCGTGGGCAGTAAGTCCCATGTGCTTGCTTGCCTTGGCGGCCGATTTCAACTGGTCAACGGCCCATGCTGTTCTCTCCTTATACTTGCCATGATATGCCTTTGGCGCAAACGCATCAAACAATTCATTGTAAGCATGATGGACGGCTACAAGCTGGCCCTGAAGGTGCGTCGACAATTCGGTGACGTGCAGTCCACAAGACTCCACGATCCCCTTGAACTCATCACAATAGTCCTTGCTCTCGCCGGCCTTCTTAAGGTCAATGCAGCGGGCATCCCACGTCGGTATCTGGACACCAAGATAGCCTAGTGACGCTGCCCATTTGCAAATGGATTTCAGGTTATCGAATGGCGCCGCGTCGGCCATGAACTGCGCGAGAAAGATCGCGGGTCCTTTAATTGTTTTCATTAAAAAGACAGAAGCTTTAAGTTGGAAAATTATTTAACGGCAGGGCTATTTCACTTTAGTCCACTTCCGCGTAGAGGTATTTGATTTGACAGCGGTTTGGACAAAGCTCATTCCGTGTACACCATCGTCAACACCTGGAAAATCATACTTTGCCACATTGATCTTCTTGCCCGGCTTGTAATCCCTGACGGCCCTTGAGAATGCGCGGTAAATGTTTGCAAATGCTTCAAGGTACCCTTCAGGATGACCTGCAGGCGTTCTCGTAAATTTCTTGGCGTCGTCTGACAAATACGCCTGACCCGTACGGATGATTTCCTTAGGCCTGTCGAGCCATTTCATGATCATGGAATTAGGCTCTTCCTGTCTCCACTCCAATCCGCCTTTTTCACCATACACCCTGATATTCAGATTATTCTCTTCACCGGCGGCAACCTGCGTCGCTAGCAATACGCCGGAAGCTCCATTGTCAAAACGGAGCAGCATCGAGCTGTCATCATCCAGCATGCGGCCCTTTACTACGGTATTTAGCATGGCGCATATTTCCGTGATCTTCGCGCCGGTAATGTATTCTGCCAGGTTTGCAGCGTGCGTTCCGATGTCGCCTATCGCGCCGCCCATTCCCGATTGTTTTGGATCAGTTCTCCACGAGGCCTGCAGATTACCAGTGCCTTCGAGTAATGTTGAAAGCCAGCCTTGTGGATATTCGACAAAGACCTTTCTGATCTTGCCAAGTTTTCCATCGGCGACCATTCTGCGGGCTTCCTTAACCAGCGGGTAGCCGGTATAAGTATGTGTAAGGCCCAGGATCAGGCCAGTTTTGCTCACGAGTTTTTGAAGCGATTTGGCTTCGTCAAGATTAAAAGAAATAGGCTTTTCGACAATCACATGGAAGCCACTCTCCAGTGCCATTTTAGAGGGACCGTAATGAACGTGATTGGGGGTCACGACAGAAACAAAATCAATCCGCTGATCTGGCGGCAGGGCCTTTTCCGCCTCAAACATCTCCTGATAAGTTTCATAAACGCGCTTGGGATTGAGGTAAAGTGCTTCGCCAGTCGCTTTGGATTCACCTGGAATAATACTGAAAGCGCCACATACTAATTCGATTTCTCCATCAATGCCGGCGGCCTTGCGGTGAACAGGTCCTATAAATGAGGTAAGGCCACCGCCTACCATCCCCATGCGTAATTTTCTTTTCATTCGGTTCTAAGTGTTTGGTTTCAAGTAAGGGATTAAAATATTAAAAATAAAGCGATAATAATACAGAAATCGATTGCAGGACGCATTGGTGGTCAAGAAATACCGCTCGAAGAGCTGTTTTCAATTTTGGCTACCTTGATTTTAGGGCTTTATTGAATCCGCTTACTACCTTGCCAGGCGACCATTCACTAAATCACTAAATCACTAAATCGTCAATTCTCATTGGAATCACTCTTCCTCAAGAATCTCTGGTATTTCGCCATGCACGGCTCCTTCTTAAAGAAAGGTAAGCTGCTCCCCCGCGAGATCCTTGGCGAGCGCATTGTGTTTGGTCGCGACGCCGATGGACGTCCCTTTGCTTTAAAGGATAACTGTCCTCACCGCGGTGTTCCACTGTCGCAGGGGTGGTATGATGGCCAGGTCATCCAATGCTGTTACCACGGCTGGAAATTCGACTCGACAGGTACGTGTCTGGGTATTCCCGCGCTTTTTGACGACAAGTTCGATTCGAAAAAGATCAAAGTCTTCCAATATCCCTGCAAAGAGATCAACGGCACTGTATGGGTTTACATTCCACAAAACAAAACCCAGCTGGCCGGGGCCGAGGAACGGTTGCCGAATCTGCTCGCTCCTGCCGCAAAGGATTTTCTATTCGTTGATAAAGTAACGATGCCCGCCGACATCGATCACGCCGTTATCGGGCTCATTGATCCGGCTCACGTCACGTTCGTCCACCAATCCTGGTACTGGCGCTCTGCGAAGGGTTTGAAGCTGAAGGAGAAAAAGTTTGAACCAGATGGATTAGGTTTCAAAATGACGCGGCATACACCATCGTCCAACTCCAAGGGATATTCGATCCTGAAAGGTGGTACGTCCACAGAAATTAATTTTCAGTTGCCAGGGGTACGCATCGAACACATCCTTGTGGGCAAAAATGAGATCGTCTCAATTACTTGTCTTACGCCCATCAACGAAAATGAGACGGAGCTCAACCATATCTTTTACACCTCCCTGGATTTTGTCAAATATTTTTGGTGGCCCCTGCGGCAACTCGGTAAACAATTTATTCACCAGGACCTTGACATCTTCAGGAAGCTCAGCAAGGGACTCGAATCGAAGCCAACCCTCATGCTACTGGGCGAACCCGACATGCAGGCCAGATGGTACCATGAGTTGAAACGCTCGTGGGATATGTCGCAACAAAACAAGACGGCGTTTATAAACCCCATCGAACCGAAGGTGCTTCATTGGATAACGTAGATCAACTATGAAATTTAAATGGAGTTAAACCGCAAAGGCGCAAAGGCGCAAAGACGCAAAGGAAGCGCTAAGTTCTTTGGTCAACTTTGCGCCTTTGCGGTTCACTTCTTCACAATTTCTTCGCCGCTTCTTGGTCGAGGAACCACATCAGTTTTCCAGAACTTGGTTTAATGAGCTGAGCCGGGTGTGACTCTATGTTGCGCTCGCCTTTGATGATGTGGTATACGGCTTCAGCTTTGGAGGCGCCGTAGACGAGGAAAGCCACGTTGCGCCCTGCATTGATCAAGGGCGCAGTAAGCGTTATTCTGTACATGTTCACCTCAGGAACAAAGACCTCCTTGACCAAAGCGTGCTGCTCGTGCAATACAGCTGTATGCGGAAATAATGACGCCGTATGCGAGTTATCGCCCAGGCCAAGCAAGATAAGATCGAAGCCGTAATGTCCCGGCTCAAAATGGTTTCTAACCAACTGCTCATAGTCGGTCGCCGCTTGTGTTGGCATCTTTGCCGTATTGATAGGAAATATCTGCTTGTCAGCAATTGTCAAGGGTTGAAACAATGCGCGTGTTACCATCAGGTAGTTGCTGTCGGGATGATCATGAGGAACATTCCGTTCGTCGCCGAAGAAAAAACAAACGCGCGACCAGTCGATCAATTCGCGATGGCTGTCACTGGCCAGCAATTCGTATAGCCTCTTGGGTGAGCTTCCGCCAGAAAGCACAAAGTCAAACTTACCGCGCAGCTGGATCGAATCTTTTGCTGTTTGGACAACAAAGTCGGCCAGTGCGGTGATCAGCAGATCGGGCGTGTCATAGATTTTAATCACTGTTTGTTGCTTTTTAGGGGAAGCGTAAACCAATGGTACCCATCCTTGGCGATGAGCGCTTCCGCAGTTTCAGGACCCCATGAGTCAGACGGATAATTTGGAAAACTCAAGCTCTTCTTGCCGTTCCACGTATTGAGTATGGGCATAAGCAATTCCCACGCGGCCTCCACCTGGTCACCACGCATGAATAAGGTTTGATCTCCAAGCATCGTATCGAGCAGCAACGTTTCGTAGGCTTCAGGCGTGTCGCCTGTGTATGTGCCACTATAATCAAACTTCAGATCAACGGGATTTAAAATCATGTCCAGTCCGGGCCGCTTGGCCTGAACCTGGATCCTAATGCTCATCTCCGGCTGTATGCTGATAACGAGCCGGTTTTGCTGCCAGCCTTCGATGGTTTCCGTCGGAAATATCATGTGGGGCACATCCCTGAACTCTATCGTGATCACAGACGACGACTGATGAAGTCGTTTTCCTGTTCGCAGGTAAAACGGGACACCATGCCACCGCCAGTTGTCAACAAAGAACTTGATGGCGGCGAACGTCTCTGTGTTGGATTGCTTGTCGACCCCCTCCTCCTCCCGGTATCCAGGAACCTCCTTGCCTTCGATCCAACCCTTGCTATACTGTCCACGCACTGCATTCTTTTGAATGTCTTCAGGACGGAACTTTCTCATTGCGCGTAACACATCCACCTTACGGTTGCGCACCTCGTCAGCCTGGAAGCTCACTGGCGGTTCCATGGCGATAAGGCACAATAGCTGAAGGATGTGATTCTGCACCATGTCCCTCAGGGCTCCGGCCTCATTGTAATACCCACCCCGGTCACCAACCCCTAGCTGTTCCGTTACTGAAATCTGGACGTGCTCGATGTGATTTCGGTTCCACAATGGTTCAAGGATCGAATTCGCAAACCGGAAGGCCAGGATGTTCTGCACTGTCTCTTTACCGAGGTAGTGATCGATGCGGTAAATCTGGGTTTCGTCAAAGATGCTGTTCAATAATTTATTAAGGGCTTTCGACGACTCAAGATCATTTCCAAAAGGCTTTTCGATGACGATCCTCGATTTGGATGAATTTGAGGTCAGCCCTTTCTTTGATAAGTTTTCGGCGACTGGTGCAAAGAACCTGGGCGCCACAGCAAGATAATAGATGACGCAAGGGGATTCCTTCCACTCCTCTGAAGATCGCGTGATGCTGGCGCTGATCTCATCATACGTTTTCGGCTGTTCTATCTCCGATACGAGGTATTCAATGTGCGTGGAAAATTCATTCCATTTTTCCTCGCTCATCAGCTTGCGTCGCGAAAACTTATCAACGTCATCCTTGAGAAAATTTCTGAACTGATCGTCGGTTTGACTCGTGCGCCCCAGCCCGATAATCTTGAAATGTGCAGGCATCCATCCATCGAGGAATAAGTTGTAGAGCGCGGGTATAAGTTTTCGGGCCGTCAGATCGCCGGTTCCTCCGAAAATGAAGAACAATATAGACTGGGCGTGAAGGGGACTTGTATTTTGATTCATCGATATGTGTTAAAAGTTACTTCGCGAACCATTGGGTGTGGAATACGCCCTCTTTGCCGATCCGTTCATAGGTATGTGCGCCGAAGAAATCACGCTGCGCCTGAATTAAATTGGAAGGCATCCGTTCGCTTCGAAGACTGTCGAGATAGCTCAGTGCAGCGGCGTGCGCAGGCATGGCAATTCCGGATGCTACAGATAAGCCGAGTACAGACCTTGTAGCGGGAAGCAGTCCGTTGACTTTTTGCTGAACGCGGCCATCGATCAACAAATGCTCAAGGGAGCTGTCGGCCTTATAAGCCTGGTAAATGTCTTCCAGGAATACTGAACGGATAATGCATCCTCCCCTCCATATCAGTGCGATGCGATCCATGCGCAGGTTGTAGGAAAACTCTTTTGACGCCAGTGATAGCAGGTGCATGCCCTGGGCATAAGCGACGATCGTTGAAAAGTAAAGAGCGTCCTCGAGGTTACTCAAGGATATTTCCACTTTGCCCCGTGACACTGGATCCTTGTATATGCCTGCAACTTTGGTGCGGAGTGATTTGTATTTGGAAAGGTCGCGCATTGACACAGCTGTATCGATCACCGTCAATGGTGCTTGCAGATCCATAGCGACCTGTGAGGTCCACTTGCCAGTACCTTTTGATCTCGCTTCGTCCTTAATATCGTTCAGCAACAGGTGATCGGACCCGTTTTCTCTGAAAGCCAGGATGTCGCGGGTGATGTCTATCAGGAACGACTGCAGTTTTCCTTCACTCCATTTTTTGAAAGCGGCGTATATCTCGTCATCGGGCAGGTTCAAACCCTTCTTCATCATTTCATAGGTCTCGGCAATAAGCTGCATGATGCCGTACTCAATACCGTTGTGGACCATCTTAACAAAATGGCCGGATGCACCGGGACCGATATACGTAACGCATGGCTCGCCATTTACCTTTGCAGCAACGGCCTCAAATATCGGCTGCACCACACGGTAGGCTTCCATATCACCTCCGGGCATCATGCTAGGTCCTTTCCTGGCTCCTTCCTCTCCTCCCGAAATGCCCATCCCGAAAAAATGCAGGCCCTTACCTTTTAAAATTTCAACGCGTCGGTTAGTATCTGTGAAATGTGAATTGCCGCCGTCGATGATAAGGTCGCCAGCGTCTAGCAATGGCGTTAGCTCTTCTATTACACTATCAACGATCTTTCCTGCTGGGACGAGCATCATGATCGCCCTTGGGGTCTTCAGGCTTTCGACAAATTCATTTACGGACAGAAATCCCTTAACATTGCCTTTTGCGGCTTCCTTTTCAAGTGCGGTTACTTTAGTCTGATCTTTATCATGGCCTGCAACGTTGAATCCATGATCGGCCATGTTCAATAGCAGACTTCGTCCCATGGTTCCAAGACCGATCATGCCAAATACAAAATTGTCGCCTTTCATTTAAGTATAGTTTACTTTGAGATGTAGTTATGCATTCCTGACTTGCGCGGTCAATTAGTTATTTCTCCAACGCCTTAACTTTGTCGAGTCTGCGGCGATGACGTTCGCCGCCGATAAATTTAGCGTTTAGGAAGGCAAGTACCAGTTCTTCAGCCAATTTATTCCCAACCACCCTGCCGCCAAGGCACATCAGGTTCATGTCATCATCTTCCACGCCCTGGTGAGCGGAAAATCCATCAACGATAAGCGCAGCCCTGACGCCGGCCACTTTGTTGGCGGCAATCGATGCACCGACACCACTACCACAAACGGCTACACCACGCTCAACCTTACCTTCGGCGACGGCGCGCGCAAGCGGCACGACATAATCCGGGAAATCATCACCGTTATCAAGGCTGAAGGCGCCAAAGTCGGTGATGTCATGACACGCCGCCGCGAGCCACACCTTTGTGCTTTCCTTTAATTGAAAACCTCCATGATCTGCTGCGATACCGATTTTCATTGCGATAAAATTTAGTGCCAAATGCATTCTCACCGCAAGGGCGCTAAGGTTCGCAAAGTAGCGCGAAGATCTTTGCGCTACTTTGCGGTCCCTTGCGTCTTTGCGGTGAAAAATGCATTTAATGATTTATGATGTTATAAATTTCGTTTGTTCAGTTCTTCAACAGCGAAGTTCGCGGCCCTTGCCGTTATCGCCATGAATGTTAATGATGGATTCTGATTTCCCGTTGATGTCATGCATGCACCATCTGTTACAAATACATTCTTACATCCATGCAATTGATTCCATTTGTTCAGCAACGAAGTCTTCGGATCACGTCCCATGCGAACACCACCCATCTCATGGATATCAAGACCTGGCGCCTGCTTGCTGTCATTTGGTGTGATGTTCTTGCAGCCAGCTTTGTCGAGCATTTCCTGTGCCTGTTCTAAGAAGTCAGCCAGCACTTTTTCGTCGTTGTCGGTGTATCCCACGGAAGTTATCAGCAATGGAACGCCCCACGCGTCCTTTTGGTCGGTGCTTAAGCGGACGTGATTCGCCTCCAATGGGATTGTTTCACCCTGCATCATCATGAATACATTCCATGGTCCAGGTATTGCGGCACGCTGCTTCAACTCTGCTCCAATAGCATCGCCAACATCACCGCCGGACCTTCCCGCCGTATAAAAGGACATGTAGCCACGCATGAAGTCTTGCTCCTGCCGGTGGACGTTCCGGAACGATGGCATCGCGGCGGCAGTGGGTCTTCTGCCTTGATAATACTTATCTTCGAAACCCTCATAGTTTGCCGTTACAGTACCCCTATAGTTGTGAAACGCAACATACTTGCCCAACAAACCGCTATCATTTCCCAGTCCGTTGGGAAATCTATGTGACGTGGAGTTCAATAATATGAGGTTGGTATTAAGACATGCGGCATTCACAAAAATAATGCGCGCATAGAACTCAAGTTCTTCCTTGGTATTGTCATCGATGATCCGCACACCTGTTGCCCTTCCCTTCTTTTCGTCGTATATAATAGAGTGCACAACGGCATGGGTACGCAAGGTCATGTTGCCGGTGTTCTTGGCCCACGGCAAAGTTGATGCATTGGAGCTGAAGTACCCTCCAAAGGGACAACCGCGCTCACACATTGATCTTGCCTGGCATTTGCCCCTGCCCTGCTTCAGGTGAATGTCCTGTGGTTCGGTGAGGTGGGCGCATCGGCCAATGATAACATGTCTGTCGTCATAGTTCGCTTTGATCTTATCGCGGATGTGTTCCTCCACACAATTGAGTTCCCAGGCCTTTTGCACCTCGCTATCAGGGATCACCTCGAGGCCATCGCGGTTACCACTGATCCCGGCAAACTTTTCAACATGCGAGTACCAGGGAGCAAGGTCATCGTAACGGATCGGCCAATCGACAGCAAAGCCATCGCGTCCGGGAGCTTCAAATTCAAAACGGCTCCATCGCTGAACCTGACGGGCCCACAACAATGACTTGCCGCCTTCCTGATAGCCACGGATCCAATCGTATGGCTTCTCCTGGACATAAGGATGCTCATTGTCTTTTACAAAAAAATGCTTGGTGGTGTCATTGAAGGCATAACAGCGGTCGGCTATGGGATTGGCCTCGGTCACTTCATGAGGAAGCGCACCTCTATAGGGAAAATCCCACGGATTTTTTGTTGCTGTAGGATAATCCTCGATGTGTTTGACAGCTCTTCCACGCTCAAGGACCAACGTCTTCAGCCCATGGTCGCACAATTCTTTGGCCGCCCAACCGCCAC
>Ga0193753_10000680_pt1 | contig 32485 bp, 27 predicted proteins | sample H1c2metaG_FD_144925 | JGI IMG/M metagenome (GOLD analysis project Ga0193753, IMG submission 144925) | Soil microbial communities from a riparian zone of the East river system, Colorado, United States - H1c2 | ecosystem: Environmental > Terrestrial > Soil > Riparian zone | place: USA: East...
GTTCGCCTCAAAATGATCTTTGGATCGCCGCGCCCAGGCATGGGTCAGTCCCATCGAATCCCGCGTCCGCTCATACGTCGCCGGATGCTCCACGCACTCGTCGAATACCATCATCACATCTGCGCCCAGTGCGATCTGCACCTCCATCGAGTGCTCCGGCGAGAAGAAGTGCCTGCTCCCATCCAAGTGCGACCGAAACTCCACCCCATCTGGCGTAATCTTCCGCAGCTTGCTCAGGCTGAATACCTGGAACCCGCCGGAGTCGGTCAGCATCGGCCGCTCCCAGCTCATGAACCGGTGCACCCCACCCATCCGCCGCACCAGCTCATGCCCAGGCCGCAGATAAAGATGATAAGTATTCGCCAGAATAATCTGCGCGCCTTTGCCCCCGGCGCCAATCTCCTCCAGCAGATTCTGCGGCACAGCCTTCACACTCGCAGCCGTCCCCACCGGCATAAACACCGGAGTCTCCACCACACCATGCGGCAGCGTCAGCGAACCCCTACGCCCCCCACCCTCAACCGTCTTCTGAACTTCAAACGAAAGCGACATTCTCTCTGGATTGTACCCAGCCCAAGGACGTGGCCCTCACCGCTCCAGCGTCTCCACTGCCTGCGCCACCGTTATATCAATCGGCAGCAGCTTGAAATCGCTATGCTCCGCATGCTCCTTCTTCCCGATGGACTTGAAAAAGATCGCCCGTCCGTTGATATCCGTATCCAGCGTCTGGGTCTTCCACTCCGACCCATGCACCACCTGCCTGGTCGTTCCAAAGTTGCTTCCCGCCTTGATCGTCGCCACCAGGCCAAACCCGATGTTCACATCCGCCGGCAGCCTTCCCTCGATCCTGTGCAGCCGCATCACGCTCTGGTCGACATACAACGAGCCCGTCATCCCATGCAGCACCCGCTCCTCCATCGATTGGGGGGCGTAGTCGGGATTCGGTCGAAAATCGATCCGTAAAAATCCACCCTCGCGCCGCGCATTCTCAAAGATGAACGCCTTCGGCAGCAGTGTGAGCATTTCCTTGGCATGTTTCTCGTCGTTCTTCATCGCCTGGGAGCGGCGCTGAAACTCATCCGGATTCGCCGCAATCTCTGTCAGCCGCGCTCTCTCCGCAGCCAGCCTGTCACCCCGAAGCGGCTGCCCATCCTCTGCGATCAGCATGCGAATCTTTCCGGCATTCGTCTCCGCAACTCTCTCGGTCCACAGATGTCCTCCGCTCCGCTCCGACCGTTCATTGGACAGATAGAGGTAGTGGTCGCGGTGCCGCTCCGCCTCGTTCTCGTGCGCCAGCATCGTGTTGACCACGTCTTTCGGCGAAGGCTCAGCCGCAGCAAACGACATTCCCGGCAAACCAGCCAACAGCATTCCGCCGAGAACCCACCCCATAATCTTCCTGACACATCCCCATGCGAGAGACCAACCCAAAAACTCAAAATCCTGGAAGTCCCGTAAAACATCTGCCATTGCGATCAAATCCCATCCAGGCTGAGGCTCTTCATGCCTTTGTAGTCAGATGCATCTTCTAGGTGGCATCATCGCCAAAGAATGAAGTAAACCGGAACGCGCTGTCTCCGCCGGCAATCCTTTGACGTAGACTATCGCTCAATCGTATGCCCGATCATCCACAAAACCCTGAAGAGGCAACCTCCGCCCCCAACCCTCTCCTCACAGAGCCTGAACTTGTCACGCCCGCCCTCACCCCCGCTCCGCCCCCGGCACGCCGCGCCGCCGCCGCCTTCATCTTCTTCACGGTCTGCCTGGACATGCTCGCTCTCGGCATGATCGCGCCCGTCCTCCCCCGTCTCATCGAGGGCTTCCTCCAAGGCAACACCTCGAGCGCTGCACAGATGCTCGGCATCTTTGGCACCATCTTCGCCGCCATGCAGTTCTTCTTCTCCCCCATCCTTGGCTCACTCTCCGACCGCTTCGGCCGTCGCCCCGTGGTCCTTCTCTCCAACTTCGGCCTCGGTCTGGACTACATGTTGATGGCGTGGTCTCCCGCCCTCAGCTGGCTCTTCGTCGGTCGCGTCATCTCCGGCCTCACCGCATCGAGCATTCCCACGGCCATGGCCTACATGGCCGACGTCACCCCCCGCGAACGCCGCGCCGCGGCCTTTGGCATGTTGAACGCAGCCTTCGGCATCGGCTTCGTCGTCGGTCCTGCCATGGGCGGCCTTCTGGGGAACATCAACCCGCGTCTGCCCTTCTGGGTAGCTGGCGGCCTTAGCTTGCTCAACGGCCTCTACGGCCTCTTCGTTCTACCCGAGTCCCTCTCCCTGCAAAACCGCAGCCCCTTCTCATGGAAGCGTGCCAACCCTATAGGCTCGCTCTCCATGCTCCGGCACGGCTCCATGCTGGCCATCGCCGGGCTTCTGCTGCTTGGGTACATCGCGCAGCAGTCATTGATGAATGTGTACGTCCTCTACGCCGACTACCGCTTCCACTGGACCGACCGCACTGTAGGCTTCTCTCTGGCCACCGTAGGCGTCTGCACCGCGATCTATGGTGCCCTCCTCGTCAAGCCAGTCGTAGCGAAGATCGGCGAACGCGGAGCCATCATCCTCGGCCTCATCGGCGGAGCCATCGGATACTCCATGTTCGGCCTCTCGAAGACCGGCCTCCTCTTCTGGCTCGGCATCCCATTCCTTAACCTGATGTCTTTCACCTGGCCCTCCGCCCAAAGCATCCTCTCGCGTAAGACCAGCCCATCCGAACAGGGCCAGCTCCAGGGCGCCATCAACAGCCTCCGCGGCATCGCCGGACTCATCGGTCCCGGCCTCTTCACCTACATCTTCAGCAAATCCATCGGTGCCAAAGCCGTCGTCCACCTGCCAGGAACGCCCTTCTATACCGCGGCCGGCATGCTGCTTCTCGCGCTCGGCATGGCACTCTACGCTACCAGCAGCCGCCGGCAATCACCGGCAACCGCAATTCAATGAAGAAGAGGGATGGCGTATGACCCTGCGTAGCGCGAAGGAACGATTTGCTCTCGGACAAGAACGACGGAAGCAGATGCGTCGCATGGAACATGGGACGTGGAAGGCAAAGGAGCGGCACGAAGATCCGTTGAAGCTGCTTGAGGTCTCGGCGCGCGGGCGGCTACCGAAGCTGATGGCGCTGAAGTATCAGCGAATGGCCCTCTCCCCGTTCGGATACTTTCGCGGTGCCGTGCCCGTGATGGCGTATGACCTGTCGCTGATGGGCAACACGGGAATTGTGAACCAGCTTTGCGGGGATGCCCACGTTCGGAATCTGGGCGCCTATGCAGGACCGGATGGACGGCTCGTATTCGACATCAACGACTTCGACGAGACCCTCGTGGGACCCTTTGAGTGGGACGTAAAGCGCATGGCGACGAGCCTGATATTGGCAGGGCGCGAGGCAGGCGCGAAGAACCTGCATTGCCGGGAAGCCGCGTCGGTATTTCTGGAGCGCTACCGGACCGACATGCAGGCGTTCGCGCGAATGCCGGTGCTCGATGTGGCTCGACATCAGGTGGGACGGCTGCGGAGCGCAGGGCCGGTCAGCGGAATCATGCGGACGGCAGAGCGATCGACTCCGTTCCATACCCTGCTAACCCTGACCGAGGCGGGTCACCAGGCCGCCAAACGAAAGATGGCTGAGGCGAAGAGGCACGAGGCGAAGCCGGAGAGAATCTTCAAGACGATTCCGCCGGTGCTGCGGCGAGTGACAGGCGTCGAGGCAGACCGCGTCGTGGATTCGCTGGGCAAGTACACGGAGAGCTTGCTGCGCGAACGGCGCTGGTTCCTGTCGCAGTACAGGCCGGTCGACGTAGCGTTCAAAGTCGTGGGGACAGGATCAGTGGGGCTGCGCGACTACTGTGTCTACATGGAGGGGAATGGCCCCAAAGACCCGCTCTTCCTGCAGATCAAGGAAGAGGTACCTTCGGCTTACGCGCCTTATATGGCACGGGAGGCACATGGGCCGAATCGCAGGGGAGCCAGCCACCAGGGACGGAGAGTCGTTGAGGGCGGGCGGGCAATGCAGTTGCAGTCGGACCCGTTTCTAGGGTGGACCACGATGGAGGGGCGGGACTATCTGGTGCGCCAGCTGAACGATCACAAGGCCTCAATCGAGGTGCAGGACCTGCGGGCCGCTGAACTGCTGGGATACGCAGGTGTGTGCGGCGAGTTACTCGCCCGGGGCCATGCGCGCTCGGGCGACTGCGCGCAGCTCGCAGGATATCTCGGCACGTCGGGCAGGTTTGATGACGCTGTAGTCCTCTTCGCCGACGCCTACGCGGATCAGACGGAGACGGACTGGCGAGAGTTGGTGCAGTCAATGAAGAGAAAGGGCAAGAAGATTCCAAAGCCGGCCAAAGACGGCGATTCCTAAACAAAACTCTTCTGTGAGGTCTGCGGGGAGCGCCATCACAACCGCAAGGCTCAGTCCCGAAGCTTCAACCGAAGACGCAGCCTGTTAAAATCGAAACGTGGTTACTCGGCGCAGGCTCCTTCAACTCACCGGCATAGCGGCGGCGTCCGCTACCCTCCCGCGCAGTGCTCATTCTCTAGTCAGCCCCGACCACACCATCGACATCGCGCCCTTCTCTCTGGAGGTCTCGCCTCGCCGCTTCATCAAGACCATTGCCTACAATCAACAGGTCCCCGGCCCCCTCCTTCGCCTCAAAGAAGGCCAGCCCGTAACCATCGACGTGACCAACCACACCGGCAACGAAGAGATCGTGCATTGGCATGGCCTCTTCCTCCCTTCCGACGTCGATGGCGCCATGGAAGAGGGCACGCCGCACATCCCCGCTGGCGGCAAAGCTCGTTACACCTTCACGCCGCGACCCTCTGGCTTCCGCTGGTTCCACACCCACACCTTTGCCGGCCGCGATCTTAAAAAGGGCGCCTACACCGGCCAACACGGCTTCCTCTCCATCGATCCCCGCGACAACCCCGCCCGCTACGACCAGGAGTACTTCCTCGCCCTCCACGACTGGAACGGCCGCCTCATGGGCAGCGACGACGGCTCCATGAACCCCTCTTACGAGGTCTCCACCATCAACGGCCGCACCCTCGGCTTCGGCGAACCCCTCCGCGTCAAAGCCGGCCAGCGGGTCCTCCTGCACCTCCTCAACACCAGCCCCACCGAGCCTCACTGGATCGCCCTCGCCGGACACCAGCTCCGCGTCATCGCACTCGACGGCAACCCCGTACCCCAGCCACGCTCCGTGCCCATGCTGCGCCTCGCGCCAGCCGAACGAGTCTGCGCCATCGTCGAGATGGACAATCCCGGCGATGGCGCACTGGGCGAAGTCCGAAAGCACGTCATGGCCGCCGGCATGGGCATCGTCGTCGAGTACGCAGGCCGCACCGGCAAACCGCAATGGCAGCAACCTGACAATTTAATCTGGGACTACCTCCAGTTCGCCGCCCCCCCATCCACCTCCAACCCTACATCTTCAAAAGCCATCGAAATCCCTCTCCTCTTCGCATCCAAGTTCACCGGCCACGGCGATCTCGACCACTGGACCATCAATGGCAAATCCTACCCCGACACCGACTCCCCCGTGCTCACCCACGGCCAGCGGTACCGTCTTATATTCAAGAATCCCAGCACCGACGACCACCCCGTCCACCTACACCGCCACACCTTCGAGCTTCGCCGCCTGCAAGGTCAACCCGAGACACACGGTATCCTCAAAGACACCGTCCTCGTCGCTGCCGGAACGCAGGTCGACGTAGAGTTCACCGCCGACAACCCCGGCCTCACCCTCTTCCACTGTCACCAGCAGGACCATATGGACATGGGATTCATGATGCTCTTCCGCTATGCCTGATCTTCCTCTCAAACACAGACCGCGTCTCCTCTGCCACCTTGCCGTCCTCGCGAGCCTCCTCTGCGCGCTCCCCGCCCTCGCGCAGGGCAACTATGAGATCCAGGTCTACGGCTCCGACACCGTCGCACCCAAGAGCACCATGGTCGAGCTCCACTCCAACTTCACCCCCAAGGGCCAGCATTTCCTCGTCGATGGCGTCTATCCCACCAACCATCAGCTTCACGAGACCGTCGAGATCACTCAGGGCATCAACGGCTGGTCCGAGGTCGGCTTCTACATCTTCACCAGCTCTCAGAACGGCCACGGCATCCAGTGGGTCGGCGACCACATCCGTCCTGGCACTGGCCCGTCGGCGTCAGCCTCTCCACCGAGATCGGCTACCAGCGCGCCGTCTACTCCCCCGACACCTGGACCTGGGAGATCCGCCCCATCGTCGACAAGACCCTCGGCCGCTGGTACCTCGCCTTCAATCCAGCCCTGGAGCGAACCTGGCACGGCCCCGGCGTCGCCCAGGGCATCGGCTTCTCTCCCGGCGTGAAGGTCGGCTACGACTTCACCCGAAAGATCAACGCCGGCGTCGAGTACTACGCCGACTACGGCCGCTTCGGCGCCTTCGACACCCTCCACGACCAGCAGCAGCAGATCTTCGCCGTAACCGATCTCAACGTCTCCCCCAAGTGGGAGATCAACTTCGGCGTCGGCATCGGTCCCACCGCCGGCACCGATCACCTCATCGTCAAGGGCATCATCGGCCGCCGCTTCTCCTGGCACAAGCCATCTCCCGTCGACTGACCCGCAACCGACCGCTCGACTATGCTGGATCGAACTCCGGAGACACGATGCCGCAAAATCAGAATCACCTCCTCGCCACCGCCCTGGTCCTTCTGGCAACCCTCGCCGCCCCGCTCCCCGCCGCAGCCAAACCCAAACCCCCGAAGTGGGTAGGAACCTGGGCTGCCAGCCCCTGCGCCCCCTCTTTCCCCACCGCCACCCCGCCCCCCATCCGCTTCTCCAACCAGACCCTGCGCGAGCGCGTCCACACCACCATCGGCGGCGAAGAAATCCGTCTCACTCTCACCAACCTCTTCGGCCACGAGCCCCTCACCCTCGGCAGCATCCACGTCGCCCTCAGCCCCCAGCCCGGAGAGATCGCTCCCGCAACCGATCACCTCGTCACCTTCCACGGCCAGCCCTCCGTCATCGTCCCGCAGGGAGGCGTCGTCTTCAGCGATCCCATCCCGCTCCACCTCGCCCCCGCAAGCGACCTCAGCATCAGCCTCTACCTGCCCCATACGGTCACCGAGGCCACCACCCACTACACCGCGCTCTCCTCCACCTTCATCGCAGACGGCGACCAGACCACCGCCCCCACCCTGTCCACCGCCGACAGATCCTCCTCCTGGTTCTTCCTCAGCGGCGTAGCCGTCGCCGCATCTCCCTCCGCCTCCTCCATCGTGACCCTCGGCTCCTCCACCACCGACGGCGACCACTCCACCTCAGGCAAAAACCTGCGCTGGCCCGACGATCTCTTCCGCCGCCTCCTCGCCGCCCAACCCAAATCCCAGCAGTCCGTCCTCAACGAAGGCCTCAGCGGCAACCGCATCCTCCACAACGGCGTCAACAGGTTCGCCGCCCGCTTCGGCGAGAGCGCCACCGTTCGCTTCGATCGCGACGTCCTCGCCCAGCCCGGCGTCAAATTCCTCATCCTCTTCGAGGGCGGCAACGACATCACGCACCCCGGCGGAACAGCGCCCGCATCCGAGACCGTCACCCCCGCCCAGCTCATCGATGGCCTGCGCCAGCTTGCCCTCCGCGCCCACCAGCACGGCATCAAGGTCATCGGAGGCACCATCACTCCCTTCGAAGGCCTCACCGGCAACACCTACAACGCCGAGCGCGAAGCCATGCGCATGCAGGTCAACGATTGGATTCTCCACACCTCCGACCTCGACGGAGCCGTTGACTTCGCCAAAGCCGTCGCAGACCCAACCCATCCCTCCCGCTTCCTTCCCGCCTTCGATAGCGGCGACCACCTCCACCCCAACGATGCCGGCTACCAGGCAATGGCGGACAGCATTCCCTTACAGCTACTCAAATAAATTCACTCGGCCACATTCACGCGGACAGGCACCCGGAACACGCACCACAAAAAAAGAGGGCGCCCATTAGGCGCCCCTGGAAGCAATAATTTGCATGACAGGAGAAAGACTACGATCTCCCCTCCTCCCTGTCATGGCCACAAAGTCGGGCTTCCCTCTCCATCAATATGTTGAGTTGTCGCACCGGGGCCCTCCCCGAAACTTCCCATTGCTCCCGCACTCGCTTCATGTATGCTTGCCCGCAATAGAACCTACACAGGTGAGGCCGTATGTCCCGTGCTCGAGGTGCCGAGTTCCCAGCAGCTCAACCCCTCCTCCTGCTCGCCGCTATCATTCTCATCCTCTTCTTCGCCCGCGCCCTTCTCATCCCGCTGGCCTTCGCCCTCACCCTCACCTTCCTTCTGGCCCCGGCCATCGCCAGGCTTGAGCGCCATCGCATCGCCCGCGTCCCCGCCGTCGCGCTCGTCTGCATTGTCTCCTTCGCTGCCGTCTTTGGCGTAGCCTACGTCGTCGCCCGGCAGCTCCTCAACGTCGCCCAGACTCTCCCCAACTATCGCGAGACTTTGCAACAGAAGATCGCCGGCGTTCACTCCCTCACCGAACAGTCTCTCGAAAAGGCCTTCGGCACCATCGAAGACATCAGCGGAGACCTCGCTCAACGTGGCCGCAGCGCAGCGCATCCCGATACCCTGCCCCAGCCCGTCCGCGTCGTCGACCCCAACCGAAGCCAACTCCAGGCCACTACGGAGTTCTTCCTCCGTATCCTCAAGCCCATCGGCACCCTCGGCGTCGTCATCGTCTTCACCATCTACATGCTGATGAAGCGCGAGGAGCTGCGCAACCGCCTCCTCCTCCTCGCCGGCATGGGACGCATCAACATCATGACCCAGGCCCTGCAGGATGCCGCCCGGCGCATCAGCCAGTACCTCATCCTGCAAGCCGCCATGAATGCCGCCTACGGTATCCTCTTCGGCTTCGGCCTCTTCCTCATCGGCGTCCCCAACGCGACTCTCTGGGGAGTCATTGCCGGGCTTCTCCGCGTCGTCCCCTATGTCGGCACCGCCACCGGCCTCATCCTGCCCCTCATCATCTCGGTCGCCATCGCCAACTCCTGGTGGCCGCCCCTGCTCATCCTCGCCTGGTTCCTCATCCTCGAGCTCACCGTCGCCAACTTCGTCGAGCCCTGGCTCTTCAGCTCCCGCACCGGCATCTCCTCCCTCGCGCTGCTCGCCACCGCCATCTTCTGGGCGCTCCTCTGGGGCTGGCCCGGCCTCGTCCTCTCCACCCCCCTCACCGTCTGCATGGTCGTCCTCGGCCGCTACGTCCCGCAGATGTCCTTCCTCCACACCCTCCTCGGCACCGAGGCACAGCTCTCCGCCGACGCCCACTTCTACGAGCGCCTCCTCGCCATGGACCAGACCGAGGCTCACGCCATCGCCGACCGCTTCCTCGACGGCAAGCCCCTCGTCCAGCTCTACGACTCCATCCTTATCCCCGCCCTCAGCCTCGCCGAGCAGGACCGCCACCAGGGCATCCTCGACCCCGTCCGCTCCGACTTCCTCTTTCTCAGCGTCGGAGAGCTGGTAGCCGAACTCACCGACTACCGCCAGAAAGACCCAGCCAGTCCCGAAGCCCTCACCCCCAACCCTTTCATCTACCCCGTCAGAAAAGAGTTCGCCATCGTCTGCATCTCAGCCAGCGATCAAGCCGACGAGATCTCCACCCTCATGCTCGCCCAGCTCATGGAGCAGGCTGGCCATCAGACCCTCCTGCTCTCCGCCGCCGCCGTCTCCACCGAGATCCTCAAAGGCCTCGCCGAAGAATCAGACACCGTCGTCTTCATCTCCGCCCTGCCCCCCTTCGCCTTCTCACAGGCCCGAGCCATCTGTCAGCGCCTCCGCACCCACCTGCCCAACAACCGCATCGTCATCGGCCTCTGGAACACCACCGACGATCCCGACCAGACCATCGAACGCTTCGGAGCCTGCCGCCCCAACGTAGTCGTCAACACCCTCTCCCAGGCCCTCTTCCAGGTCAGGCAATGGAAGCAGCTATCCACCCTTGGAATACTCCGCCGCTAAAGCCCGACCGCCGCCGTCGCCTGTCTCCTGCCCATCCCTATCCTTCGCCTAATTGTTATCCTTCGTGTAAGCGGAGGATCTGATGTTGTTCTCGCCTTCTCCCTCCACTCAAAAAGGCCGTCATCTCGACCGAAGCCGCTCACAGTCTCACCGTGAGTGGCGCAGTGGAGAGACCCTCGCATTCCGCCCTTGCCGTTGCCTGTCCTTTTGTTTGTTTGTCATCCCGCAGCGAAGCGAAGGAATCAGCCTTGCCTTGCTTTTTGGCAGAAGCTCAACGCTTCAACCAGGCCTCAACCACCCACTAAACCCGTCACCATACAAAATCAAGAAAGACCATACCCAAACGAAATAAACAGAAATCAAAGAAGAAAAAGCAGGATAAAAAGAGCGCCTCCCATTACAACCTTCACCGTTGCTCTTATCAGCCTTTATCCCTTCAATCACCGTTACGCCGTGCAAGGAAAGCCCTACAACCGCTCCAGCATCTCCGCCACCGTCAAGCCCAGCACGGGATGCACCATCCCAGGCGCAATCTCCACCAGCGGCTCCAGTACGAACCTGCGCTCGTGCATCGCCGGATGCGGCAGCACCAACTCCCCCGTCACCATCACCACCCGCTCCACCATCAGCAGGTCGAGGTCGATCACCCTGGGCCCCTTCGCCACCGCGCCCTCCCGCTCCCGTCCCATCACTCGCTCCACATCGAGCAGCCCCTGCATCAACTCCAGCGGCTCCAGCTTCGTCTCCAGCAACAAGGCCCCATTCAGAAACCTGGGCTGCGAAACAGCACCCACCGGCTCCGTGTCATGGAACGATGAAACCACCTTGACCTCCCCAAACGCTCGAACGCGTTCCACCGCCTCCCGCAGATTCGCCTCCCGGTCGCCAAACGTCGACTCCAGGTTCGATCCCAATGCAATTGCCGCCAGCGCCATTACTCTTGCACCAGAAACAGTGCATGTATCACCACAAAATGATCCATCCATTCACCACGTCAAAACCGAGTTCCCCCACGTATTTACCACGCTATGCACACCCGAAAACTGCTAAACAATAGCATGGTGCAGACTCGCCGTCACCCGTTCCGGCTCCATCGCTTCATCATACCCATACGCCAGCTCCCAGGCCGAACGGTCCCGCATAAGTCGTTGCACTAGAGCAGTATGCATGGCATGTCCCGCCCTCTCCGCGACCACCCGGCCCTGAATCCGCCGCCCCGCCAGCGCCAGATCCCCAATTAAATCCAGTACCTTGTGCCGCACGAACTCATCTGGAAACCTAAGCGGCCCATTTTCAACACCTTGACGTGAAAGAATAATGGCGCTATCGTCCGAAACCCCGCGGATCAGCCCCATATCCCGCAACATAGCCTCGTCCTCTTTAAACCCAAAGGTTCGCGCCGGAGCAATCAATTTAACATAGTCCCCGGTCGCTAGATCACCCGTAAATGTCTCATAACCAATAGGTTGCGGGAAATCGATCGTGTACCGTATCCCATACCCAGAGCCTGGATACACGCCGATAAACTTCGTCCCATCGCGAACTTCGATCTCTTTCAAAATTTTGAGGTATTCCCGCTTCCGTCTCTGCTGCTTAAGTCCCACCAAATGAAAGGCTTGCACATAAGGCAACGCGCTCCCATCCAGGATCGGAACCTCAAGATTGTCCACCTCGACAATGACGTTATCCACGCCAAATCCAATCAAAGCCGACAGCAGATGCTCCGTCGTAGAAATCAAAACGCTGCCCCGCATCAGGCTCGTCGCATAGCTTACCTTGGCCACATTCCGCCCGATCGCAGCTATCTCAAAATTATCCAAGTCTGTGCGTCTAAAGACGATACCCGAACCGGCCGGAGCCGGGACCAATCGCATCGAGACAGGCGCCCCGCTGTGTAAGCCGATACCGCTCAACTCTATCTCCGACCGAATTGTCTGCTCAAAATGAGCGTCCTGTGCCACGAATCAGAGTCTCCAGCACATCCATCTCCTAAATTACAATCGCTTTACCCGAGAAATATGTGGTAAAAAAACCACAAACTTGTCGCAAAACCAATCAGTTTCCCACATACAATCCATCCCTAAATCACCTGTCTGCTATAACATCCGTCCATGGATCCAAAAGCTATCCTGCGCAACGTCGAAACCAGAAAAGAATGGATGCGAACCAGCCTTCGCGAGCTCGTCCTTCAAGAGTCCCCAAGTGAAGACCGGTCAGCAGTTAACGCTGCTGCAGCCCTTGTTGAACATCTCGCTCGAGACCTAGGAGCGCGACCGAGGTTGCACAAACAAAAGCAATTTGGCGACATCCTCGAACTCCGCTTCGGCCCATCCCGCTCGACTCGAAAACCTATCCTACTGTTAGGGCATCTCGACACCGTCTGGCCCGTTGGGACGGTGAGGGGGATGCGTTGGAAGGAAGAAAATGGGCGGTATTGGGGGCCGGGCGTGCTTGATATGAAGGCTGGGGTGGTGATGGCGCTGGCGGCTGTAAGTACATTGCAGGAGTTGAAGTTAGCTCGTCCCGTCACTCTGCTTTTAAACAGTGAGGAGGAGGTTGGAAGCCCTGTTTCCCATGTTTTTACGGAGAAACTGGCGCTGGAGTCGACGGCGGTGTTCGTCCTGGAGCCCGCGCAGGGGCTGGCCTAGAAAACCGCCCGCAAGGGGATAGGCCATTACAATGTGCAAGTTACGGGCGTCGGGGCGCACAGCGGGGTGGATTTCGAGAAGGGTCATTCGGCGATTCGAGAGCTGGCAAAGCTGGTCGAAACCATGTCGAATTTCACGAATTCAGAGCGTAAATTGACGGTGAACTGTGGCGTAATTGCTGGTGGAACACGGTCAAATGTAGTCGCTTCCCAGGCCCATACCGAGGTCGATGTCAGGATTGCGAAGGCAAATGACGCTGCCTACGTCGAAAAACTGTTTCGCGGCCTCAAGGTCTCCGACCCACACTGCAAGCTGACCATCACGGGCGGCATCAACCGTCCCCCCATGGAACGCAAAGCGGGCACCATTGCCCTCTTCAAGCAGGCCCGCAGACTCGCCGCGGACCTTGGCTTCGACCTGGAGGAGGCTGCGACCGGCGGCGGGTCGGACGGCAACTTCACCGCCGCCCTGGGAGTCCCCACGCTCGATGGCATGGGTGCCGTGGGGGAGGGCGCGCACGCAGCGCACGAGCATGTCGTCATCGAGCACCTGGTGCCACGCACGGCACTGCTGGCGGCGATGATTGCCAGCGTCGACTAGGGCGTATCGACCTAGTCTTCAGGCAAAGATGGGACATGCGCCCTGCGCGGGCGGCGCCCACTTCGTGGGGGGTATACCGGCTTCGCCCTGCTGCCTCCCGTTGGTCGGCGGAAGATTCTTTGCTGCGACCAACGGGAGCTTCGGCCCGAAGGGGGTATACAAGTCACGAAGTGACCGCCCCACGCGCAGTGGGACCCGCCGTCAGGCCTAGTCCTTCTCTAAGCAGAAAATATATCGATACGACCTAGAGCATTATTCCTGTCGGGCTTCGGCAATCAGCGTGAGGGTGCGGGCGATGGGCAGCCCCACCACATTGAAGTAGCAGCCTTCGATGCGCGGGATCCATCGTGCGGCATAGCCCTGGATGGCATACGCCCCGGCTTTGTCGAGCGGTTCGCCGGTGGCGATGTACTGGGCGATCTCGGCGTCGTCAAGACGGTTGAAGGTGACCTGCGTGATCTCCACGTCGCTGACAACTCCGCCGCGCGTGACGGCGGCGAGCCCGGTGAGGACGGCGTGGGTGCGCCCGGAGAGGATCGTAAGCATGCGGTGGGCGTCAGCAGCGTCCACTGGCTTGCCCAGGATGTTGCCATCGCCGACGACGCATGTGTCCGCGCCCAGAACGATGAGCGGATCATCGGCAGAGTCTTCGGTCTGGCGAAGCTTCCAGATAGCCTCCGCCTTCTCCACGGCAAGGCGCTGGACATACGCAGCCGCTGTTTCGTTGGGAAGGCGATCTTCGTTGACATCGGAGGCCTGGACGACGAAAGGGAGGCCGGCCTGGGTGAGCAGTTCGTGCCGGCGGGGCGAGGCAGAGGCGAGGATAAGCATGGTGCTTTGACGTTAGTCGCTGCCCTTGCCTTTGGGCAAGGTCTTGTAGGGCACGCAGGCGCCCTGCGCGGGCGGTGCCCACTTCGTGGGGGTATACCGGCTTCGCCTACAGCCTCCCGATGGTCGGCACAAAGATTCTTTCCTGGCGACCAACGGGAGCTTCGACCCGAAGGGGGTATACATGTCATGAAGTGACCGCCCCACGCGCAGTGGGACCGCAGGCAGGCCATAACAACGAATCGGTCGATACGACCTAGGACTTGACCTCTTCGACGGTAATGTGGGTCTGCATGGTGTGGGTGGCGCCTGCGCTGGGTGCGAGGGTGACCGAATTGGCCGCTGCATTCACGGTCTCCACGCACAGAAACTCATGCCACTCCGATGGGTCCATGTCAGAGAGCTTCCGGGCGCCGGACTCCCACGGATTCCAGACCACCGTTGTGTTGGAATTGCTCTTGGCGACCGTGATGCGGCGCTTGCCGGAGCCATCATGCAGAACGCAGGTGGCTGACGTGTTCAGATAGACGCGGTCGGTAGGCCCTGTAACGGTTAGCTCGCCAACCTGCGGCTTCGACTGCAGGTTGGCGGTCTTGTCCAGGTAGCTCGTGCCTTCAAGACCTGTCACCGTGGTCTGGCGGACATCGGCCACGGCATAGTAGGTGTGAAGCGCTTCCTCGAAGACGAGAGGCGTTGCCGCATCGTTCCCTACGGTGAGTTGCATGGTCAGGCTGTGGCCGATCGTGAGCTGATAGGCGACCCGGAAATGATCGTAGCCGAGCTCGCGGCTGAGATCGGTAGGTCCCAGGGTGAAGGTGAGGTGAAGGTCCTCTCCTGCAAGTGCGGCGAAGGCCAAAGTCCAGCTCTGGATGCGGGCGAAGCCGTGCGAGGGGCCGGTCTTGCCATCGTGACGATTCGCAAACCAGGGAAACGCGATAGGGACACCGCCGCGAATGGGCTTGCCGACAGCAAGCTCAGTGTCGCGGCTGACGAAGATAACCGGCGCGTGTCCGGCAGGCTGCCATGCGGTGAGATGCGCGCCCTGCAGATAGATGGTGGCCTTGGCAGCGGGGGTGGTGACGTTGGCGCGGATAAGGCCGTTGTGTTCGTCGAAGGAGAGGACACCCGGAAGGGCGAAGTGGTCGTTGAGTTGAGAAATATCCATAGTTGTCATTCTCGTTATGCCCTCGCATGGAAGGCGATACATCAGGTTAGGAGCATCGGTCGATGACACATCGACTAAATCTGGGAGTAGGACGTGGGGTTGAGGATGAGGTTGGAGATATTGCTTACGATGGCCTCGAAGTTGTATCGCTGCGATCCGGATAGCTTCTTCCATGCGGGTGCGTTGCGGAAGGTCTCCCAGCAGGAGTTGAGATTTGCCATATCGGGGAAGCTAAGCATGTAGGTAAGGTTCGGCATACGCGGCCCGATGAGAGTGTCACCGTAGAAGACCTGACCGAAGCCTGCACTCTGGAAGATCTCGAACTCTCCGTGATGGAACATCTCGACCTTACGAACGTGGTCCTGGCTGGTGGGACTCTCGTAGGTGCGGAGTTGGAAGATGCGCTTGCCATGCTGCGCGGTCGCAGCCGGAGCAGTCAGCTTGGGCCAGCCTTCGAAGGCGATGAGCAGGGAGCTTTCGATGCGCTGGAAGGCCGGCGCAGTAGCGGGCGTGTTCCAGAATGGCTCGGCAGCCTTCATGAACTGTTCGTCGTGCGCGAGACGCAACTCGGCAGTGGCCAGCGTTTCGAGGTTGGCGCAGGGCAGCAGCAGGTAGAGCGTCGGCGTCTCGGGGCCGAAGTCGAGGTGGAAGGCACCGACAGGCGCAATGCCGAGCCGGTTGAGTGCGGGGATAAGCGCGTCGGAGATGTAACTTTCGGTGAGCTTGGTCTGCGGTCCGGTCTGCAGATGGTACTTGCGAAGCTCATAGTATTCGCGCGGCTTGCCGGAGGACGTCTGAAGCGGGGACGGAGTTGTGGCGGAGGTCTGTGCCTGTGACTGGTTCGTCAGAGCGAATGCGGATGCTGCAAGCGATGCGGTCATAAATTCACGCCGTTCCATGGAGTCTCCCTGTTTAATCTACTGTAGTGGTGTTGTATTTGGTTTGCACCTCGAAGAATACAGGGTATGTGGCGCTTTGTGCTTGAAATGAATTTCGAACAGGTGACTTAGTTTGATCTTGACGATATAGTTTCAGCGAAAGACAAGGAGCCAAAACGTGAAGCCTTCCTGCCTGAAAGTGTTCGCCCTGATGGGATTTCTCTCCTCCGCCGCATTCGCGCAGGGGACAGCCGCAACCCCGCCGATGGGCTGGAACAGTTGGAATCATTTTGCGTCCAAGGTGGACGACCGCACCATCCGCGCGACAGCGGACATTATGGTCTCCTCTGGCATGCGCGATGCCGGGTACGTCTACGTGAACATCGACGATACCTGGGAGGGTAAGCGCAACGCCGCCGGAGAGATCCAGACCAACGAGAAATTTCCCGACATGAAGGCGCTCGCCGATTATGTTCACAGCAAGGGCCTCAAGCTCGGCATCTACTCTTCGCCCGGTGCGAAGACCTGCGCAAAATATGAGGGCAGCCTGGGCCACGAGGATCAGGATGCGGCGACCTATGCCGCCTGGGGCATCGACTATCTGAAGTACGACCTGTGCGGCTACTCCGACGTGATCGAGGCAAAGCTCGGAGCGCGCCCGAACAAGCTGCAGAACGACCCCGCGCCCGTAATTCAGATGATGCAGGACGCATATACCAAGATGCACGATGCGCTGGCCAAGACAAATCGTCCCATCGTCTACAGCCTTTGCCAGTACGGCTGGGGTACGGTATGGCGTTGGGGCCCGCAGGTAGGTGGAAATCTGTGGCGCACGACGGACGACATCAAGGACAACTACAACTCTATGACGGACATCGGCTTCCAGCAGGCAGGGCTTGCCCGCTTCGCAGGCCCCGGCCACTGGAACGACCCCGACATGCTGGAGGTCGGCAATGGCGGCATGACGACCACGGAGTATCGCACACATATGAGCCTGTGGGCGCTGCTTGCCGCGCCCCTGCTGGCCGGCAACGACCTCGAGAAGATGACGCCAGAGACGCGCGAAATCCTGATGAACAAAGAGGTCATCGCAATCGATCAGGACGTTGCCGGCAAACAGGCTGACCGGGTCTACGCGGAGGGCGCGCTTGAGGTATGGGCGCGAACGCTGGCCGATGGCAGCAAGGCGGTCGGCATCTTCAATCGCAACAATGTGCCTTTCACTCTTGCAGTGGACATGAAGAAGCTGGGCATCGCCAACGGCGTGCCGAAGATGCGCGACCTCTGGAAGCATGAGGACGTGAAGGTCAGCGGCAACACCTACAACGCAGTGATCCCGGGGCATGGGGTGCTGCTATTTCGCGTGAAGTAGACACTGCGGCGCTTCGTCTGGTTGCCATCGACAGACGAAGCGCCGGCCTGCCTTTATCCTATGTAGACTATGCGTCGGATCTTTCTTGGGCTATTCGTCTCTGTGGTTCTTCTGTTTGGGGTCTCTCGCATGGCGTCTGCGATCGAGGTGCGGATCTCCCCCCGCGCGCTCGAACGAACGCTGCAGGCGCAGCTCTTCAACGGCCCCGATGGCCGCTACTACATCCGAGGCAATGCCAGCTCCAGCTGCTATGTCTATGCGGAGTCGCCGCATGTCTCCTTCGTGGACGACCGCATCGTGGTCCACGTGCACACAAAGGCGAAGCTCGGCACCGGCGTACACGGCGCATGCCTTGGCGTGTCGCTCACCACGGACGCCGATGTGTCGTTGATCCCGGACGCAGAGGGGGAGTCCATCGGCTTTCGCGATGCGCGCATCGTGCGGCTCAGCGAATCGAGGGAGCTCAACTTTCTGCTGGTGCCCTTTCTCAGCCGCAAGCTGCCGCAGCAGATGAAGGTCAACGCAGCCGATCTTATGCGGGAGCTGTTGAAGAACTCCACGCAGACGACAGGCTACGCGCTCTCACTCACCTCGCTGAAGCTGCACTCGCTGCTCGTGCAGGGCGAGGCTCTCGTGATGGATGTCGATGCGGGACTGAACGTTAACTGACACGCGGCGACTACTCTGCCGGTTGGTCCATCTCTGCCGCTGTCTTCGTCTTCATCGTGATCGTACCCGTTTCGAGCATGCCCGGCACCAGTACGTGCCGAACCTCCTCAGGCGGGCTGAACCGTTAGATGTAGCTTTGGGCAGGGGCGGTTATCGGACGGGTTTGATGAAAATTCCTACAGTAATTCCAATGCAAAAATATAGTGGGAGCACAAATACCCTCACTGCTTCAAGTTACAAAGAGACTGCGCGATCTGTCGCTGCTAAAAGGAAATTCTTGCGCCAAATTGAAACTGTCGAGGGTCGGAGGCGGCAGTAGGCGTGCCCGCCGCGGTATAGAGCAGATTCACATCCAAAGTGTTGTTCTTGTTGATGAGATTGAAGACATCCGCGGTGAGCTGCAACGCAACTTCACGCGGGAAGACGAACGCCTTGGCAATCCGCAGATCAGTGAATACGGTGTAGGGCTTTACTCCCGTATTGCGGCCCAGCGAGCCAGCAAAATAACTGCTGGCAGGGCCGGCGCCTGCAGGCGCATCGATGTAGCAGGGCAGGTTCAAAAATCCTGTAGGCGAGTATTTGGACGCAACCGGCGCCGTGCCACAGCTCGTAGCTCCCGTGCCAGACGCCACGGCATTCGGGCGGTCCGTCAACGGGTCGAAGTCGAAGTTGGTATCGCTGCCGGTAAGAATGTTGAACGGTCGCCCCGACGAAATCTCGAAGATAGGCGCGACGGTAACACCGGAGAACACAGCGGGAACGAAACCGCTGCCGCCGACACGCCCGGAGTTGTACACCCCCGAGAGTACGAACCTGTGCCGCTGGTCGAAGGTAGAGTTGCTGCGCTCCGCGTTCGGATTGAAGTTGCTCTGCGGCGCGTCGGAGTTCGAAACAACGTCGGTCGAGTCGTCGATGGCATGCGACCACGTATAGCTCGCGAGGAATTCGTATTTGGACGAGAACCGTTTTCTCAGGTTCACGCTGAGTCCGTTGTAGTTGGAGGTCCCATTGGTCAGGTTCGGCGTCATATCGCCAAACGGAACCGGAACCCCCACGCCAAGGCCATCCACCGCCGCAATCTGGCTCGCAAGTGCGACGCACTGTCCCGCGCCCTGGCTCACAAGAAACGGCGCGAGCGAAGGATTCAGTCCCGAACGCCGAAAGAAGTTGAGTAGCGGCGGCGCGACATAGGGTCCGCTCGGCCCAACCCCGCAGGGATTCACCCCGCTCGCCGTCGCGACCGTTAGCGGATTCGATGTGCTGCTCGCCGTCCCTGGCGCAGCCGTGCCCGCCTTTACTGCCGCGACGGCGTTGCGCCAGTTGGCGACCAACAGTGCGGGATTGACGGGGTTCACGTTGATGGGCCGGTTGAGATGACGCCCACCCGTGGAGTTGTAGGCGATGTTGAGCGAGAGGTCATGGCCAAGATCCTGCTCGATGCCAAACGAGATCTGCTGCACATACGGCGTGACGTAGTGCAGGTCGGCCGGCAGGCCCGAGGGCAGAATGGCAAGGGGAAATCCCGACGCAAGAAAGTTCTGATTCGCGAAGAGGGAGTTCGCATTGTTCGCGTCGAAGCGCTGTTCCCCCGGCAGATAGTTGAGGCTGGGAACGGGAAGACAGTTCGCATTCGAGAGCGATCCCTGAAACGTATTCGTGGCATTGAGATTCAGCGGACTAAGCGTGCTGGCCGCGGTACACGGCGAGCCGCCCGCAAGAATGACGAGCGGAACCGTAGCGGAGTTGAAGATGCTGGACTGCGACTCCAGATTGCCCGGCGCGCGATCGTAGAAGATGCCGTAGTTAGCCCGCACCACGGTCCTTCCATCGCCCCACAGGTCATACGCTGCACCGATGCGCGGAGCGAAGTTCGTATCCTGCAATCGAATGCCTTGCCGAATCCCATAGGCACGCTCTGCCGCATAGGTGTTCGCGTTCAGTGCGCCCTGCGTTGGAAACGCTTCGATGTCATAGCGGATGCCAAGGTTCAGTGTGAGCTTCCGCGTCGTCCGCCAGCTATCCTCAAGAAACGCCCCAAGCGTCTTCAGGTCATACTTGAACTTCGTCACCCCAATTCCCTGCACGAACGATTGAGGAATTCCCAGGCCGTAAGCCTGAATCGGCGAGAAGCCGGGCAGCCCCGCAAGCTGCGACGAAACATCAGTCGCGTTAAGCGCCGCAAATGTATAGTCGCCTCCGCCATAGAGCTGGCCCTGCTTCAAATTGATGGGGATGTACCGAAGGTCGACGCCGGTCTTGAACGTATGGCTGCCGCGCGTATAGGTGAAGTTGTCCTGAATCTGCGTCTGGTCTTCAATCCGGTCGACAACAGAAAACGGCGTCTTGCCGAAGTAGGAGAACCCCGGAATATTGACCGCCACGCCGCTGCCACCGGCTGATTTGCTCGGTGAAAAATTAACCGGATGCCGCGCAAACTGGATGCGAAGTTCGTTGACTTTGTTGCTGCCCATCAGAAGCGTGTGCTGCCCCACAATCGAATAGTCGTGGTACGTCTGGGTCGCCGTGCGCGAGAAAGAATTTTCGCCGAGGTTCTGGTTAGCCGCACTCTCCTGGATGCCGCTGACGAAGCTCGGGCTCACGCTCGCGCGAACGAAAAGTTGCTGGTTGTTCGTCAGCTTGTGATCGAGCCGCAGCGAGTAGACCTCCGTCTTCTCCGAGATCGGAAAATTACCGACGAGCCCGTTCAGCGGCGTAAACGAAGCCGGCGTGGCCTGACCCGAGGTAACGAATCGATTGGCTCCAATCGTCGGCTGCAGAAAGCCAGGGTTCTGTCCCGTCAGCGCCAGCGAGGAGCTCGAGCCAACCAGTGCGACATACTGCCGTATCCCCGGCGTCGCGGCAGGAGCAGCAGCAAGAAAGGCCTTCTGCTGCGCCGTCCCCTGCACCGTCAGCGCTCCTGCCGGCGCGCCATAGAACTTGCTGACATCGATGCTCGACAAACCGAAGTTATCGCGGCCAATGTCGGAGAATCCAGTCTCCTGCCGCCGCGTGATCTCCGCCGAGAGAAAGTAGAAGGTCTTGTCCGGAACAATCGCCCCACCGATCGTAAACCCCGCCTGAACTCGCGTGTACGCAGGCTGGTCGACCGTTGAAAACGGGTTCGTGGCCTGGATGTACCGGTTTCGCAGAAATCCGAACGCACTGGCATGTGTTTTATTTGTTCCTGATTTCGTCACAATATTTACTACGCCGCCCGCCGCCCTGCCGTACTCCGCGGCAAAGCCATTCGTAATGATCTGAAACTCCTGCACAGCGTCCTGCGAGACCGTGGACCGCGTCCCTCCGGAGATGTAATCCCCCGCATCCGAGCCATCCACGTTGATCGAGTTCGACCGTGCCCGCACGCCGCCGAAGTTCAAACCCGACGTCGGAATCGCGCCGACCGAAGGCGCCGCATCCCGCGCAATCTGCGAGTTCGTCAACGTGAAGTTGATGTAGTTGCGCCCATTGATCGGCAGGTTGTTGATGCGAACCTGATCGACTGTCGTCGACTGTGAGCTGCGTTGCGTCTCGATCAGATCAGTGCCGGAACTGACATTGATGACATCGCTTCCACTCACCGAAAGTGGCAGCGCCAGCTCTGCCTGCTCCCCCACGGTCAGCACGACATTCGTCTCCGTCAGCTTCGCAAATCCTGCCGCGGTAGCCATCACCGTGTAAGTGCCCGGCGGCAGCAGCAGGACCTGATAGTTACCCTGGCCGTCCGTCACAGTGGCCCGCGAGAAACCCTTCGAGGCGTCCGTGACGGTAACCGCAGCATTTGGAATCACCGCGCCCGTCTGGTCGTGGACCGTCCCGTGAAGCTGCGCGGTGGAGACACTCTGCGCATTCAGACTCGCAGCAAAAAGCAGCCACACCACCGCAAGTAAAGTGGCGCAGCCGTGTGAGGATAGAACTCGCGCATCGCGAATAGTCATCGTCGTGTTTCCTTTAGCCCGCAGTTCGCGCGCACTTGGCAACGTCCCGCCTGTCAATCTTTGCGACGCGATGTTCTACATGAATGAGCATTCATTCCGCAAGGGGGTAGATATCCAGAGGGATATCCCGGGCCATCTCCTTACAGAAGCCTCGCCTATGCACCATGTTTTGTGGATTTTGTTGCACATCGCGCCGTCTATCGGCGGTAAACAGAGCCTAGTTCCGCGTCACTCCGAGGCGCGCACCCTCCGGAGTCTGAATTCCCCACGCCATCCGTGGCGTATTGTGCGCGAGACCCACGCGGCCATCCGGCCCCAGCAGAATAATCCCGCCATGGCCTCCCAGCCGTTCGAACAGATAGTCGATCGCAGCCTGCGCAGACTCCTGCACATCGCCCCCGGCAGCGACACGGTCCACCGCCCACTTCCCCAGCACCAGCTTCATAATCGGCTCGCCCCAGCCCGTCAGCGACACCGCCGCCGAGAGGTTATCCGCATAGCAGCCGCACCCGATCAGCGAAGAATCACCCACGCGCCCCGGCGCTTTATTCAGCGTGCCCCCGGTGCTGGTGCCCGCGGCAATATCGCCGTAGCTGTCGAGCGCAACCGCTCCAACAGTATCGTGCGAGTCGAGCGGCCCGGGGGAATCGAGTGGCCCGGAAAAGGTCGTATCGCTCTCACCCGCAAGCTCAGCCGCCTGCGCCTTGTAAAGCCGCTCTTGCTCACGCGGAATCACCAGGTCCATGTTGTCGCACAGCGCCATGCCATGCTGACGCGCGAACCGCTCCGCCCCCGTCCCGACGAAATACACATGCGGAGACTCATCCAGCACCAGCCGCGCCGCGTGGATCGGGTTGCGGAGCCGCTCGACGCACGCCACGCCGCCCGTGCGAAGGTTCTTCCCATTCATCAGCAGGGCATCCATCTGCACCCTGCCATCCTGTGTCAAAAAGGAGCCGCGGCCTGCGTCGAAGGTCTCGTCGTCCTCCATCACGGCAACGGCGGCCTCCACGGCGTCCACGGCGGTGCCGCCTCGATCCAGCAGGGCATATCCGGCGGCAAGTGCATTGGCGATACCGGCTTCGTGCGCGGCGACCGCGTCGTCCGGCATCGCCCAGGCGCCGCCATGGATTAAGAGAACGGGTTGGGTCTTCATTGCATCTTAGAGTCTACGGGAATGGAAACTCTGGGAATAGAACCCTGAAAGCGAAGTACTGGGAGCGAAACCTGCATGCCCTCAACCGTCATAGCCGCGATGACCTACGACACGGAGTCTCGTGCCCTGACCATCGTCTATCGGGGCAACCGCGGCGTCTACCGCTACTATGATGTTCCGACAGAGGAGTACGCAGCTTTTCGCGCAGCGCCTTCCAAAGGAACGTATCTGAACGAGATCTTCAAAACGAAGAACTACCGGTTTGAGCGCATTCATCCGCCCGTAACGCCGTTCGCATCGAATGCGTAAACACCACCGAATTTACACAGAGAGTTGAGGAACCCATGGCAAAGACAATCGCCGAACTGATCGTCGAGAGCTTGAAGAACGCCGGCGTCAAACGAGTCTATGGCCTGCCGGGCGACTCGCTCAACGGCTTCACCGACGCCCTCCGCGAAGACGGAACCATCGAGTGGCTCCACGTTCGCAACGAAGAGGCAGCCGCATTCGCCGCCGGCGCCGACGCGCATCTCACCGGCACCCTTGCCGTCTGCGCCGCGAGCTGTGGTCCCGGCAACCTGCACCTCATCAACGGCCTCTTCGATTGCCATCGCAGCCGCGTGCCGGTGCTCGCCATCGCCGCCCATATTCCCAGCGCTGAGATCGGCTCGAACTACTTTCAGGAGACCCATCCGCAGAACCTCTTCAAAGAGTGCAGCGACTTCTGCGAGATGGTCGGCGTTCCCGAGCAGATGCCTCGCATCCTCGAGATCGCCATGCGCACCGCGATCAACCTCTCCGGCGTCTCCGTCCTCGTCATCCCCGGCGACGTCCTGCTGCACGACGCGCCAAAGGGCCCCAGCCCGCTTCCCATCAAAGTGGCGAAGCCCATCGTCCGCCCCAACGACGCAGAGCTGCGCGAGGCAGCGGATCTGCTCAACGCAGGCAAAAAAGTAACCATCCTCGGTGGCGCAGGCTGCAAGGACGCGCACAGTGAGCTCATCGCCATTGCCGACGCCCTCAAATCCCCCATCGTCCACGCCCTTCGCGGCAAGGAGCACATCGAGTACGACAATCCGTTCGACGTCGGGCTCACCGGCCTCATCGGCTTCAGCTCCGGCTATCACGCCATGGAAGACTGCGACGTCCTCCTCATGCTCGGCACCGACTTCCCCTATCCGCAGTTCTACCCCGAGCGCGCCAAAGTCATCCAGGTCGACCTCCGCGGCGCCCAGATCGGCCGCCGCACCCGGGTAGACCTCGGCCTGGTCGGCTCCATCAAGGACACCCTCTCCGCCCTGCTCCCACTGCTCAAAAAGAAGGAGTCCCAGCAGTACCTCGATGCCAGCCTCAAAGACTACAAAAAAGTTCGCGAAGGCCTGCTCGAGCTAGCCGGTGCGGACGCCAACCAGACCCCCATCCATCCCCAGTTCGTCGCCAGACTCATCGACCAGCTCGCGGCGGACGACGCCATCTTTACCTGCGACGTCGGCACCCCAACCGTATGGGCCGCCCGATATCTCGGCATGAACGGCAAGCGCCGCCTCCTCGGCTCCTTCTCCCATGGCTCCATGGCCGGCGCCGTCCCCCAGGCCATCGGAGCGCAGTGCGCCTATCGCAACCGGCAGGTCGTCACCCTCTCCGGCGACGGCGGCCTCGCCATGATGCTTGGCGATCTCCTCACCCTCCGCCAGCTCAAGCTGCCCATCAAGATGGTCGTCTTCAACAACGGCGCCCTCGCCTTCGTCGAAATGGAGATGAAGGCCGCCGGCATCGTGAACTATGCGACTGAACTCGACAACCCCAGCTTCGCCGAGGTGGCAAAGTCCATCGGCATCCAGGGCGTCCGCGTGGAGCAGCCGAACGATCTAGAGACCGCGCTGCGCAGCGCCTTCGCCACACCCGGCCCCGCGCTGGTCGAGGTCATGGTCAACCGTCAGGAGCTCTCCATGCCCCCATCGGTCAGCTTCGAGCAGATGAAGGGCTTCTCGCTCTACATGGCGAAGACAGTTCTGAACGGACGCGGCGACGAGATCATCGACCTCGCCAAGACCAACCTGATCCAGCGCATCCTATCCTAGTAAGTCGTTTTTGCGAAGTACTTGGCCTGACGGCGGTCCCACTGCGCGTGGAGCGGTAACCTCGTGACGCGTATACCCCTTCGGGTGGTGCTCCCGTTGGTCGCAAGAAAGAATCTTCGCGCCGACCTTCGGGAGGCAGTAGGCGAAGCCGGTATACCCCGCACGAAGTGGGCGCCGCCCGCGCAGGGCGCTTTCGCCAGACCTCAGCGGTCGTGCGAACCGGCAGGAAAAAGGCCGCTCGGTCGACCAGTTTCAACACACTCTGTCAAACGCATACGTCGGTAGCGCAAGGTTTAGCCTAAAAGATTCTTACTCCACACTCGCTAATGTTGCGATGCAAAAAACTTCAGGCGGAGTGGGATGCCAGCAATTTGCGTCGTTCCGTCTCCAGGTATGTATAGCGAATCCGGTGGATCACCGTGATCGTGGCAAACAGCGCCAGCACCCACAGAGCCGGAGCCATTACCCCCCACCGATTGCACAGAGCCCCCAGGATCACGCACACAATGCGCTCCGGACGCTCCATGAACCCCACCTTGCACGTCCCGATCAGCGCCTCGGCCCGCGCTCGCGTGTAGCTCACCATCACGCACGCCGTCATCACAAACGCCACCAGCCCCACATAGAACAGCCGGTTCCCCCGGGCGTAATAGATCAGCAACCCAAAGAAGATCGCCACATCCGAGTACCGGTCCATCACCGAGTCGAAGAACGCTCCGAACACCGACACCTGGTTCGTCTTCCGCGCCACCCGCCCGTCCACCATGTCGAATACGCCGGCCCCGATAATAATCAGCCCCGCGTAGACGAACATCCTGTTCGCATTGCTCCCGCGCGCGAAACCGAAGAAGCACGCCGCAATAATGTTGATGACCAACCCGATAAACGTAAGCGCGTTAGGCGAGATGCGAGTGAGAGCGAGACCGTTGACGATCTTCTGCAGCAGCCAGCCGCTGCCTTTACCGAATGCGCTTGTCCAGGTCAAACCTTACCCTCAGGGGCCGAGCCCCACTTTTGCCGCTGTCCTGCTGAAACCGCCGCAGCCGCGTAGTTAAACCTACTCCGCAACGTCGTGGATGGTAATCAACTTCAGAACTTCTAGGTCGCGCTTCCCGTTCGGCGTCACGACGGTGGCCACATCGCCCACCATCTTGCCCAGCAGCGCCCGCCCAATCGGAGATGTCGTGGAGATCAGCCCCTTCGCCACATCCGACTCCTCGCTCGTCACCAGCTGATACTTGAGCTCCTCGTCCTTGCTCGAGTCGAAGACCGTTACCGTCGAACCGAAGCCCACCTTGTCGTTGGGGATATTGACCAGGTTCACCATCGCCAGCTCACCCATGCGTTTCTTCAACTGGCCCAGCCGGGCATTCACGAAGACCTGTCGCTGCTTCGCCATGTGGTACTCGGCGTTTTCGCTAAGGTCGCCCAGCGCGACCGCCTTCTTGATCTCTGCGGGAAGCTCGGTCGTCAGCTCATGTTCGAGCAACTTAATTTCTTCTGCGAGCCTCTTTTTTACTTGTTCTGGCATGGGGCCTTCCGGATGTTACTCGCCTGCTCGCAGATACTCGTGCGGCAGCACTGTTGGAATGAAAAACTGATTATACGATGCGAAGCGCCCAACGATAGTTTTGACGCCCCAGATACGGCCTGCCTCGACCGCCATCGCCGCCCCTAAGTCCCTTTCCCTCCAATGCCGTCCTCCTCGAACCTCCGTCGATTCTCTCTCGCCTCCAGGAACGATTGCAGAATTAGCACAGCCGCCACCTGGTCGATAATTCCCTTTCGCCCCATGGCCGCATGCCCGGCATCGTCCAGGTGGCGATGCGCCTGGGTCGTCGTCAGCCGTTCGTCCCAAAGGTGTACCGTAACCCCGAACTCCGTCCGCAGATCCTCCGCGAACGCCTGCGCCTTGGCCGCCTGCGGGCTCTGGTCCCCGGACATATACAGCGGATTCCCCACCACCACCTCGGTTACGCCATGCTTCCGCAGCACCCGCGCAATCGACTTCAGATCTGCCCTTCGACTCGTCCGGTGCAGTGTGAACAGCGGCTGCGCCGTATATCCCAGCGGGTCCGAGATCGCCAGCCCCACCCGCCGGTCCCCCACATCGAACCCCAGGACCCTGGCCACCAGCGCGCCCGTCGCCTCTCCCGGCCCCTCACTCTCGGGCTGATTCAAAGATTCGTCATGGTATCGATCGTTCGGCACACCATTCAGTGTAGCGGCCCACGTAAAATGAATCAGGTCGAGGTCCATCCAAAGGACGCGACGGAGGAAAAGAACCTTGAAGTTTCTCGCAACCCTGCTGCTCATCCTCCTGCTGTTGGCAGCCGCAGCCGGTTACGTCCTCTACACCCCCTACGGCCCCGGCTCCGAGACCTTCGTCGATATCGCCCCCGGCACCAGCACCCAGGGCATCGGCGCACAGCTTGAAAAAGCTGGCGTCATCCGCAGCCAGTACGGCATGGACCTACTCCGCCTTACCCAGGGCGGCAAGCTCAAAGCCGGGGAGTACCGCTTCGACCGCCCCACCCCAATGACCGACGTCTACGCCCGCATCGTTCGCGGCGACGTCTACACCCGCGCCCTCATCATCCCCGAGGGCTTCAATATCTTCGACATCGCCCAGGCCGTCCAGAACGCCGGCCTCGGCTCCCGCGACGACTTCCTCGCCGCCGAGCGCCAGCACACTGAGCTGGCCGCAGCCTTCATCCTCCCCGGCGAACCGCTTCCCCCGTCGCTCGAAGGGTACCTCTTCCCCGACACCTACCACTTCTCCCGCCACACCACACCGCAGCAGATGCTCGCCGCCATGGTCCGCCGCTTCCACCAGGTCAGCATGCAGCTTGGCCTCGCCGGAGATGTCGCAAGGACCGTGACCATGGCCTCGATCATCGAAAAAGAGGTCAGCCAGGACGCCGAACGCCCCCTTGTCGCCGGCGTCTTCGCCAACCGCCTCAACCGCGGCATGCCTCTCGCCACCGACCCCACCGTCATCTACGCAGCCCTCCTTGAGAATCGCTGGCGCGGCACCATCTACGCCTCCGACCTCCAGTCCGACTCGCCCTACAACACCTATAAACATCTCGGCCTCCCCCCGGGCCCCATCTGCAACCCTGGCCTCGCCGCCCTGCACGCCGCCATCTCCCCGGCCCAGACCGATTACCTTTACTTTGTTAGCGATGCAAACGGCCACAGCCGCTTCTCCACCGATCTCAAGGAGCATCAGCAGCACGTCCAAACCTACCGCGAGGCAGAGAAACACTAACCCTCACGTCTATCCCCGCCGCTTGCAGGTACCCCAGGGCTTTAGCCTTGGGGCTCAGCCTGGACGAACCTCGTTACGGGCGTATTCTCCCAGATTCCCCGTGAAACTCTTCGAAGCGCCCCCGCTCCGGGCAACATCTAATCCCTATAGCTAATCTATTTAGGCGAAAGTACCGCTGGCGGTTCCCGCAGGCAGTCAAATCCCAGCGTTACGCGCCAGTAACGATATACTCAAAGTTTGTGCCAATGAGGATAAGACAAGCGTTAGCGGCGGGGTTGATTGGTCTGGCTCCGGCGCTGACTGGATGCCTGACGCATACCCACAGCGTCCCGAAGGTCAACCCCGCGGAGGTCGTCCTCAACGCGACGCAGGACCAGCTTCTTAAGCAGGTCGACGAGCAGTTCAACGCCATCCAGACCATCAACGCCTCGGTCGAAATCACCGCCACTACCGGCGGCGGCCTTCAGGGCAAGGTCACCCAGCACCCCAGCTTCAGCGGCTACATCTTCATGCGCAAACCCGAGGACATGCGCGTCCTGCTCCGCGTCCCCATCCTCGGCTCACAGGCGCTCGATATGGTCAGTAACGGCAAAACCTGGAAGCTCTGGATTCCCCCCCAGCACCGCGCCATGGAGGGCACCAGCGAGATCACCACCCACTCCGAGAACGGCCTCGAGAACCTTCGCCCCGCTGTCTTTTTCGACTCGCTCCTCATCCGAGGCCTGCAGTCCAACCAGCTTGTTTCCATGACTCTCGACTCGCGCACCGTACCGGATCTGAAGAAGAAGAAGGAGTTCCTCGAAGAGCCTGACTACGACCTCGAGTTCCTGGAGCAGCCGCAGGGGCAGACCGCCCACACCGTCCGCGTCATCCATATCGGCCGCTCCACCCTCCTGCCCTACCAGCAGGACATCTACTCCGCCGACGGCAAGGTCGTCACCCGCGTCCTCTATAGCGATTACCACAAGTCCGGTGACGTCTCCTTCCCTTGGAAGATCGAAATCAGGCGTCCGATCGACGGCTACAGCCTCACCGTCGCCGTCACCAAGCTCGCCCTCAACCAGAAACTCGAAGACGACCAGTTCGACCTGAAGATCCCCGACAACGTCCCTATCAAGCACATGAACTAGCTCGCGAGGCTATGGCCTGACGGCCGGTCCCACTGCGCGTGGGCGGTCACTTCGTGACTTGTATTACCCCCTTCGGGCCGAAGCTCCGTTGGTCGCTGGAAAGAATCTCGTGCCGACCATCGGGAGGCCCTAGGCGAAGCCGGTATACACCCCACGAAGTGGGCGACGCCCGCGCAGGGCGCCTTCTGTTTCAGAGAATAGGTCGCTACGCCCTAAAGCCCCGTCCGCTCCGCATGCCTGGCAATCGCCTCATTGATCTGCAGCGCCAGCGCCAACGCGGCCCGGCCATCCTCACCCGACACCACCGGCGTATCCCGCGTCCGCACCGCGTTCAGGAACGACTCGATCTCCAGCCGCAGCGGCTCGCCCTGCTCCACCGGCACCTTCGTCAGAGACAGCCCCGCCGACGGATGCCCCCCCGCCTGCTGCGCCAGCGCGGCAAGCTGCGCCGGGTCCATCCCGGCCGCGGCGGTCACATCGATCATCAACAGGTCTTTCCGGGCGAAGTCGAGCGAAAGATACTGGTGCGGCTGAAAGAACCGCAGCTTCCGTACCAGCTCCGTACTCACCCGGCTGGCTGTAAAGTTGGCCACACAGCCGTTCTCGAACTCCAGCCGCACGTTGGCGATATCCACCTTGCGCGACAGCACCGGCAGCCCCACCGCCCGAACCTCCCGCACCGGCGACCCCACCAGGCTCAGCACGATATCCAGATCGTGGATCATCAGGTCCAGCACCACGTCCACATCCAGCGATCGCGGCGTAAATACGCTCAGCCGGTGCGCCTCGAAGAACATGGGCCGGTTCAAGTGCTGGCGCGCCGCCGTCACCGCAGGGTTGAACCGCTCCAGATGCCCGGCCTGCACCACCCTGCCATGCTTACGCCCGAGTTCAAGAATCAGGTCCGCATCCGCAAGGCTGGCAGCCAGCGGCTTCTCCACCAGCAGATCGACCCCGGCAGCAAGCAGCGGAGCAGCAGCCGTCGCATGGTGCACCGTCGGCACGCAGATCGAGGCCGCATCCAGCTTCACCGACGCCAGGCAGTCCTCGATGCTGCCAAACCCCGGCACGCTGAACTTAGCCGAAGCCTCCGCCACGATCCTCGGGTCACGATCGACCACAGCGACCAGCCGAACCGCCTGTCCAGCCTGCTCAAGCTCGCGATAGACCCGCAGATGATTTCGCCCGAAGGCTCCCGCCCCGACGACAGCAACGCGCAGTGGCTCCCCCCCCGGCACTACTTGGAGGGAACCGGTGCCTCAACTGCCTGGCGGCAGCGGGCATAGAGTTCAAGCAGGCTCGTCACCTGATCCTCGGGCTTCGCCGTGGCTGTGACACCGAACCCGGTGCCCCCGGTGTTCTTGCTGCCAACGTGAGCCTGCGAAGCGACGAACTTAAGTAGATCGAGCGCGATATCTTCAGTGCGACGCGCCGTGGTGATGGATTCCATGAAGTAGGTTCCTCTCGTTTCTCAAGCCTGATGTTAACGGTCGGCGCGGCATAGGCGCAAATGCCACGCACTTCCCGTCCTCACGCAACGAATGACGCAACGATAGGATAGGGAGTGTGAAGACTTGGGTGGAGGTTTCAGGAGAGCGGCTGGCGGCCAACTACAGCGCCCTCGCAGACGCGGCAGGCGCAGGCACCACGGTGCTCGCCGTCATCAAGGCGAACGCCTACGGCCACGGCGCCGAGGTCTGCGCACCCTTGCTGGCAACCGCAGGCGTACCGTGGCTCGGTGTCACCGATGCCGCCGAGGGCATCGCCGTCCGCCACGCGCTCGCAGCCGCTGGCATCGCGCCAGATCGCCAGCCCCGCATCCTCGTCATGTGCGGCCTCCTCCCCGAGGACGCCGACGCGATCGTCCATCACGCACTCACGCCGGTCGTCTGGGACCAGCGCCAGATGGAGTGGCTCGCCGAAGCCGTCGCCCGAAGCTCCCACACCCCCCTCCCGATCCATCTCGAGATAGACACTGGCATGGCACGTCAGGGCATCGTCCCCGGCGAAAAGCTGCAATCGCTCCTCCGCTGGCTGACCACTCAGCAGAGCCTCCGGCTCGACGGCGTCATGACCCACTTCGCCTCCGCCGAGGTAGCCTGTTCGCCCCAGACGCTCGACCAGCGCAGCCGCTTCGAACAGGCACTCCACGCGGTCGCTGCAACAGGTCTTCAGCCAGCCTGGGTCCACGCTGGCAACTCCTCCACCATCGACAACGACGGCGCAGATCACACAATCCCCTGGTTGCAAGCTCTCGCCCACAACCTCGGCGCACGCGCGATGGTGCGCTCCGGTCTCGGCCTCTACGGCTACTGCCTCCCCATCGAACACTCTCGCCAACACAACGGCGTTACCTGCGACTCGCAGCCTCGCGTGCAGCCAGGCCTCCAGCCAGTGATGACGTGGAAGACCCGCATCATCAGCCTGCGCGACATACAGCCCGGCGACGCTGTAGGGTACAACGGCATCTTCATCGCCCAACGTCCCATGCGCCTCGCACTGCTCCCCGCCGGCTACGCGGACGGCCTGCGCCGCGAGCTCTCCGCCTCGACCGCCAACCCCGGCGGCTGGGTCATCCTCCACGGCCAGCGCGCCCCCATCGTCGGCCGCATCTCCATGAACCTCACCACGGTAGACGTAACCGGCATACCGAACACGGAGGCAGGCGATGAGGCCGTCCTCCTCGGCGACGGCATCACCGCCGAGCACCATGCCCAGCTCTCCGGAACCATCGCATACGAGATCCTCTGCGGAATC
>Ga0193753_10000681_pt1 | contig 32480 bp, 19 predicted proteins | sample H1c2metaG_FD_144925 | JGI IMG/M metagenome (GOLD analysis project Ga0193753, IMG submission 144925) | Soil microbial communities from a riparian zone of the East river system, Colorado, United States - H1c2 | ecosystem: Environmental > Terrestrial > Soil > Riparian zone | place: USA: East...
CCATCTACGACGTCGGCATGGTGCGCGACGCCGCCTACCTCGCGATGGAGCTGGTCCGGGGAGTGACCCTGTTCGAGTGGGCGCAGACGCCGCGGACCCTGAAGGAGGTCCTCGCGGTCATGACCCAGGCAGGCCGCGGCCTCGCCGCCGCCCACGCCGCCGGCATCATCCACCGCGACTTCAAGCCGGCCAACGTCCTCGTCGGTCACAACCACACCGCCAAGGTCGCCGACTTCGGCCTCGCCGGCCGAGCCCCCCGCCGCATCGACAGCGTCGACTCCATCCGCGATCGCCGCGCCCCCGCCTCCGCCGGCCGGACCGGGACCGAGGCGTACATGTCTCCCGAGGCCGCCCTCGGCCACCCGGTCGATCCCCGCTCCGATCAGTTCTCCTTTGCCGTCACCCTCCACGAGCTCATCGCTGGCCAGCGCCTGTTCCCCACCGGCACCGCCGCCGACGCGCCCGCCGGCTACATCGAGCACCACCTCGATCTCCTCCGCAAGCGAGGAGCCAGCCGCCGCCTCCACCGCCTCCTCACCCGCGGCCTGGCGCTGCACCCCGACGGTCGCTACCCGTCGATGACCCAGCTGCTCGCGGATCTCTGACCGGCCGCGGCGCGCGGCGCGCGGCGATCTATCGAGAGAGGGCGGGGCGGGCCGGCATCCTGGTGGCGGCGGCCTCGACCTCGATCGCGCGGCGCCAGCGCCCGTCGCGAAAGCCGGCCACCACGCGGTCGATGGTCGCGGTGTCGCCGGCCAGGTCGTGGAGGACGGCGTCCTTGCGGAAGCCGGGCAGGGTGGCGGCGCGCCCGCCGATGTCCACGAACCCCATGCTCCAGTCCTGGAAGCTGCGCTCGGTCACCTCGCGGCGGAGGAGCAGCAGCACGTCGCGGTGGCGCGCATCCCGCTGGATGCGGGTGAAGATGGCGGCCACGCGGTCGTCCTCTCCCTCCAGAATCTGGAGAAAGCTCCCCTTCTGGTAGAGGAGGACGCCCGACACGTCGACCTCGGTGTTGCGTCGGCGGGCGTCGCTCAGGAGGTCGCGCAGCTGCTCGCCGGTGAAGGGTGTCGCGGCGCGGCTCGTGTAGATCGTCTGGATGACCACGTGACCTCCTTCCTGGGTCTTCGGCCGCCCCGGCGAGCTCCTTGAGGACGAGGTCCCGCGCCGTATCCGCCTCCGTCAGCGCTGCCCGGATCGCCCCGGTCCGTGCTCGCTGCCGACGCAGTGATGGCAGTGGAACACCCCGTCGGGATCGTACTTCCGCTTGATGGCCAGCAGCCGGTCGTAGTTCTCGCCCCAGAACTCGCGCTGCCAGCCGGGCTGGAAGTAGTCCGCCTCGTTGACGTAGGTGCCGGCCCCCGGGGTCGCCTCGCGAATGATCCGCGCCGCCGCCGCGACCCGCGCCCGGTGGGCTCTGCCCTCGGCGAGGTCCGGCTCGTGACCGGGCGCGCCGGGGAAGGCGACGGTGCCGGCGGCGATGATGGCGAGCGCGGCGGCGCGGTAGACCGCCGGGTTCATCGACGTCTCTCGATCGCGCGCGAGCGCCTCGGCCGAGGCGCCGGCCTGTCCTTTGTTGAAGTGGAGCGCGACCGGCCAGCGCCGCGACGCGGCGAACAGCGCCGCCGCGAACCGCGCGGCCTCCGCCCCCTCGAAGCGATCGAGCGGGATCCACCGCGACTGGTACGCGTACCAGTAGGTCGAGACCTCGGCCTCGTCGCCGGCCCACCAGAACAACCGGGCTGGCTGATCCGGCCGCGGATCGGCGCGAACCACGCCGGGGAAGTGTTCATTCAGGTAGTCGAAGTCCCACATCCGGTCGCCGGGCAGCGCGATGAAGCGGGCCTTCATCGTGACGCGATCCGGGTGGGCGTCGATCCATGCGCGCAGCGGCTGCCAGACCTGCTCGGCCTCGGCGCCGCTCATGCCCTGGAACACCATCGACAGCCGGAGCGAGTTGTCCCCCTCGATCCTGACCTGCTCGCCCCAGTGCTCGTCGCTCAGCCGCTCGCGATAGAAGCGGAGGAAGCGCTCGAGGAGCTCCTTGAACGCGGCGTCGCTGGTGGCGGTGATGCTGCCGACCACCAGACCGAAGCTGGAGGGCAGGGCGTGGGTCATGAGCGTCACGCTGGTGACGACCCCGTAGGTGCCGCCGCCGCCCCCGCGCAGCGCCCAGAAGAGATCCTGGTTCTGGCACGCGTTCGCGACCAGCCGCTTGCCGTCGGCGGTCACCACCTCGGCCTCCAGCATCCCGGCCGCGCCGGTGCCGTACTTCTTGGACCAGCTGCCGAAGCCGCCGCCCTGGATGAACCCGCCCGCCACGCCGACCGACGTGCAGCCGCCGCCCTGGACGTAGCGCCCGTGCTCGACGGTGACCGCCTGGTACGCCTCGATCCACCGCGCGCCGGCCTCGGCCGTCACCGCCGGGACGCCGGGCCCCGCGCCGGGGCAGCCGCGAGCGACGAACGAGTCGTGCACGGTGATCCGACGCATCCGGTGGGTCCAGACCAGGAGCGAGTCGGGCGCGCTGGAGCGGCCGTAGTAGTCGTGGCCGGTGCCCTTGATGACCAGGCGAAGGCGATGCTCGCGCGCGAAGTCGACCGCCGCGGCGACGTCGGCCGGGGTCTCGACCGCGACCGCGACCGCGCTGGGCGCGGCGGTCCACGCGCCGAGCCATCCGGTCGACTGCGCGCCCGCGGCATCGTCTTGCAGACCGAGCGGATTCTTCATCCCGGCGATGGCCGCCGCGCACGCGTCGCTGGCCCCGCCCGCGCTGCAAGGCGCGAGCGGAGCGCGCGGCACCTCGAGCTTGCCGGTGAGGCGCGATCGCAGCCGCTGCCAGTCGGCCGCCCTCGGCCAGCACGATTGCCCCGGCCTGCACCACCCCGAGCGCTTCTCTCGCGGCGCCGGCGCCGTCGGGCCGGTCGCGCAGCCGGCCAGGACCAGCCCGAGGATCGCCAGCGTCCCGACGGAGCATCGACTCATCCGTCGCGGCGGCCCTTGTAGCCCATCATCCCCTGCATGACCGACTCGCTGTCCCGCGCGATCTCGGCCGACTCTCGCGCGCGGTCGGCGCAGTCGGCGCACAGCTTCTGGGCTCGCCCGCCCACCTTAACGGTCACCAGCGAGTCGACTTCGTCCTGACATTCGCGGCAGATCGGCATCACTCGATTCTCCTCGAAACCAGCGCCCGAAAAATCAGAAGCCCCGCAAGTCGTCAGACTTGCGGGGCTTGCCCGGTGGAGATAAGGGGGATCGAACCCCTGACCTCTTGAATGCCATTCAAGCGCTCTCCCAGCTGAGCTATATCCCCAGGCAGTTCGCGCAGAAGCGCGGAAGCGGTTCGTAGCAAGGTCGGGCGTGGATTGTCAAGGCGACCGCGCGCCGCGTCACCGCTACCTTCGGGCCCATGACCGTCACGATCCGCGCGAACGGACTCGACTTCGCCTGCCTCGAGGAGGGTTCGGGGCCGCTGGTGCTCCTGCTGCACGGCTTCCCCGACACGGCCCACACCTGGGACCTGACTCGCCCGGTCCTGGCGCGAGCCGGCTTCCGCGCGGTGAGCCCGTTCCTCCGCGGCTACGCGCCCACCGCGATCCCCGCCGACGGGGACTACCGCATCGACACGCTGGCCGCCGACGTGGCCGGGTTGATCGAAGCGCTCGGCGAGGAGCAGGCGATCGTGGTCGGACACGACTGGGGCGCGTCGGCCGCGTTCGGCGCCGCGATCCTGTTCCCCGAGCGGGTCCGCTTCCTGGTCACGCTCGCCATCCCGCACCCGGCCTCGGTGCGGCCGACCCCGGCGCTCCTGTGGAAGGCGCGCCACTTCTTCACCCTGCGCACACGCGGCGCCGCCGGACGCCTCCGCGCCGACGACTTCGCGGCGGTGGACCGGATCATCCAGCGCTGGTCGCCGGCCTGGCAGGTGCCGGCCGACGAGAGCCGCGCGGTCAAGCGCGCGTTCGCCGCCCCCGGCTGCCTCGAGGCCGCGATCGGCTACTACCGCGCGATCGGGCCCCGCCTGCCGGCGTCGCAGCGCGGGCCGATCCGCGCCCCGTCGGTGGCGTTCGCCGGGGCCACCGACTTCGCCCTCCGCCCGGGCCACTACGAGCGCGCCCGGCGCCTCCACCTCGACCGCTACGAGGTGGTCACGCTGCCCGGCGGCCACTTCCTCCACCGAGAGCACCCGGATCAGTTCCACGCCGAGCTGCTCGCGCGCCTGCCCGCGCCGCCGAGCACCTGAGATGGGACTAAATTAGGTCCGCGTCCGCGCGAGGAGGAGGTCGCGGAAGTAGGCGATCGGGATCGACCCCATCCGCATCAGGTCCTCGTGGAAGCGCTTCTCGTCGAACGCCGCGCCGGTGCGGCGGTGCAGCTCGGCGCGCAGGTCGGCGATCGCGGTCTTGCCCAGCATGTAGGTGATCGCCTGGGTCGGCCACTTCGAGTAGCGATAGATCGCCTGGCGGGCGTCCTCGAACGCGGCCCGCCCGATCGGGTCCTTTCGCCGGCGCGCGTCGGGCAGGAAGCTGACGTGGGCCGCGTGGTAGTCGACCGCCTCGTCGAAGGTCATGCGGCCGGTGTGGATGCCGACGTCGACCCGGATGCGCACGGCGCGCAGGAGCAGGCCCTGCAGCATGAACAGGTACTCGGCGGCGTCGTAGAAGCCGTACGGCTTGCCGGGGGCCGCCTCCGCCATCAGCTCCTCGGCGTAGAGGCCCCAGCCCTCGGTCGCCATCGAGTCCTCCCACATCGACGCCGAGTCCTCGACCGCGCCCGGGGTCAGCCAGCGGACGTTGCTGATCCCGGCCGCCTGCTGGGTCATGTACTTGTAGTTCCAGTCGTGACCCGGAAATCCCTCGTGCACCGCGGTGTCGGCCACCGAGGCGCGGCACTGAGTCGCGAGCTGGCCCGGATCGCCGCCGGTCGGGGTCAGGTAGAAGCGGCCGACGCCTGACCGCTTGAACGGCGGGGCCGGGTAGTACGACGCGCCCGAGGTGCCGCGCAGCGCCGCCGGGGTCGGGACGATGTCGAGCCGGTAGTCGGCCGGCACGTCGAACAGGCGCTGCTCGCGGCCGTAGGCGACCGCGCGGACGGCCGCGCTCCGGTACCAGGCGAACAGCTCGTCGTCGTCGCGCGGCGCGTCCTTCGCCAGGTGATCCATGACCGCGCGCACGCCGGCGCGCCGCTCGGCGTCGGAGCCGGACCCGATGCGCACGCGCAGGCCGGCCTTGCCGGCCAGCTCGTCGGCGACGCGGGCCATCCTGTCCTCGTACGCGGCCACCTGCTCGGCGCCGTACGCGTACAGCGCCTCGGCCGAGCGATCGTCGCGCAGGCAGTTCTTCACCCGCCACGTGTACTCGGCCTCGCCGGCGGCGTAGCGATCGGTCCGGTCGCGCGGATCGTAGGCGGACGCGAGGAACCGGCCGAACCCGGCGTAGGCCGCGGCGGCCGTGCCACCCGCCTCGGCGAGCGACGCGAGGGTGGCGCGCGCGGTGCGGCGGCTGCCGAGGTGCTTGGCGGCCAGGGCGGGAAGCTCGGTGCGGAAGAACTCGGCGGCGGCGGCGGCGCTGTCGATGCCGTCCACCTTCACCATGCGGTGATCGGGGGCATTGCCGGCGGCCCGTCCGGCCTCGAGGTTGGTGCGCGCGGTCGCCAGGTAGGCGGCCACCGCGCGGGTGCGTGCGACGACGTCGGCCCACTCCGGATCGGTGCCGAGCCCGTCGGGCGCCGCGGTCATCTGCTGCATCTGCCAGTCGATGCCGCGGAACGGCTCGGCGACGTAGCTGTCCACGCTGCGCTGGTGGTACGCGCGGTCGGCCAGCTGATGGAGGACGAAGCCGACCTGGGCGCCGATCAGCGCGCGATCGATCTGCGCGCTGGCCGACATCCGGCCCGGGTCGAGCTGCTCGAGCTCGCCGGCGATTCCGCGCAGGAAGTCGATCTCGGCCTTCACCGCCGACGGAGAAATGTCGCGCAGCCGCCCGTTGATGCCGGTCAGCGACGGGCTGTAGCCGTCCCCGCCCAGGTAGGTCGACACGACCGGGTTGAGCTCGAGGGTGCGGAGGAAGTAGCGGTCGCGGAGGGCGGCGAACGGGACGTCGTCGGTGCGGCCGCGCTCCGGGGTGGGCACCGCGCCGGGCTGCGGCGCCGGCGCCGACGCCGACCGATCGGTGGAGTCGGTCGACGAGTGGCAGGCGAGCTGGCGAAGCGCGCCGAGCCCGATGGCTCCCTGCGCGACGCGGTGGACGAATGTACGGCGGTTCACGTGGCCTCCGATGCGGCGGACTTCCAGGCGAGAACCATAGTCCGGCCGCCGCCCGACGGACAGGCGCAGTCGCTGGCCGGCCCGCCGTCACACGCGGGCGTGCGTCGCCGGGGTGCGGGAATCCTGGCTCACTCGGCCGGCTGGACCGCGACCGAGCACTCGTACGGCTGGCCGATCTCCGCCGGCGCGCCATAGACGGCGATCCGCCCGCTGGCCGGGCAGGGCACGTCGAGCGTGCAAGGGCAGGGACCGCCGGCGGTGTCGTTGGACGAGCGGATCGCCGCGGGCGCCGAGCAGTTGGCGTCGGGCCGCTCGGCGTCACAGATGCGGATCATCGGGTCGCCGGTGCAGCTCGCGCCGCCGCACGCCGCCGCCGCCGAGCAGCCGACGTCGACGCGGGTGCCCGGCGCGCAGTCGAACTCGCCGGCCAGCTCCCATCCGCACTCGCGGTGGGTGCCGGCGCTCGAGTGAGCGTCGACGCCGTCGGGGCAGGGCTCGGTCGGGCCGGCCAGCTCGACCGAGCCGAGCTCGACCGGGATGGAGACCACGTCGTTGTCGTAGTCCTTCTCGATGAGCGTGCGGTTTGTGTTGAGGCGGATCTCGAGGGTGTAGGCGCCATCCGGTACGTCGGTGACGTCGATGAACTGGCAGGGCAGGGTGGCCTCGTAGACGTCGGCCCAGCCGCGCTGGATGCCCTGGAACCTGCACGTGAAGTGTGGCCGCTCGGCCACGGTCGGATCGTCGGCGGCGTAGCGCTCGGTGTCGAGCAGGCAGAAGGCCTGCTTGCGCCCGGCGGCGACCTCGCCGCCGTCCGGATCGATCAGGCGATACTCGGCGTAGCCCTCGAAGTGATAGTGGCCGTGGCATGCCGAGTAGTGGAAGCTCGGGTTGTCCGGATCCGGCTCGCCGAGCAGCATGTCGCCGTCGCCGAGGTTGGGGGTCTCGACCGAGAAGTGGAGCAGGCGGCGCACGCCGGGCTGGGCGATGCAGGCCTCGTCGGGATCGAGCTCGCATGCGTCGGGCTGGAAGACCGCCTCGCGCACGGCCAGATCGATCCGGGCGCGGGCCAGGTTCAGCTGTAGATCGGGCAAGCCGGCGTCGGGTGGCGCGGCGTCGGGTGGCGCGGCGTCGGGCGGCGGAGGGGCCGCGTCACCGGTCGCGCCGGGGAAGGAGCCGCAGGCCAGAAATCCAGCCAGGGCGGTCGACGCGCAGACCGAGGGGAAGAACCCGGCCGCGATCGGGTGGCCCGGCCGGCGTCGCATCAGCGGCGGCGCGGCACGTCGTCGTCGTTCATGTATGCGTCGAGCGATCCGTCGGGATCCTGCTCGGCCGCGGGCGGATCGTCGTCGACGAAGACGATGCCGCCCCGGTGATCGTCGGCCGGATCGGCGGGCGCGGCCCGGCTGGCCGGCGCGGCCCGGCTGGCGGGCGCGACCGCCGCGCGCGGGCCGCGGCTCGATCCGCGCCCGGCCGGCGGCGGCACCGGGCCGGCCGCGGTCTGCTTCTGACTCCGTCGGCCGGCTCCTCGATCGGCGGGCGGCGGCGGATCGTCCGGCACGGCACGAGGCGCGCCGTCGGGCCCGTCGTCGCGCCCACCGTCGGGCACATCGTCCAGCGAGGGCCGCCACACTCGCTCGCGCCCCACCGGCTCGCGCCCGGCCGGCTCGCGCCCGGCCGGCTCGCGCCCGCCGCGCGGCGTCCGTCCACCGCGCTCGCGCAGCGCGTCGCCGACTCGCTCGCGCAGGGCCTCGCCGAAACCCTCGCCCATCCGCTCGCGCAGCGCCTCGCCGACGCGCTCGCCCAGCCCCTCGCGAAACGCCTCGCCGACCCGATCGCGAAACCCATCGGCCGCGCGCTCGCCGCGCGCGCCGCGTTCGCCGCCGCGCCGCGCCGCGCCGCTGCCGGCAGCCGGCCGCAGCCTGACCGGCCTTCTCGCGTCGCCGGGGCCGCCCTCTCGCTCCGCCTCGGCGATCTCCCGATCGATCGCCTCGACCTCCTGCACCGCGCGGGCCAGCTCCGGCAGCTCGTCCAGCTCGATCTCGCCGCTGGTGGACAGCTCGTACAGCGTCTCACCCAGCGCGGCCAGCGCGTCCCGCCGCCTGCGATCGAGCAGCGCGGTGTCGATCCGGTTCTTCTGGGTCCGCGCCTGTCGACGGGCGACGTCGGTCATCGCGCCGACCTGATTGATCGTAGTACGAATCAGGCTTCCCAGGGTACCCTTCAGGTCCGGCGGCGAACCGCGTCTACCGCCCCGCGACATGCACCGATTATGCGCGCTCCGTCGCCCGACGCCAACCGAGCTCCGAGCCTTCCCTCGCCGGTCACCCGTCGCGCCGCCGCGCTGGGCGTCTCGTTCGCCGGCCTGCTGACCACCACCGCGTGTCCGTCGGCGCCGCCGGTCCAGCCGGTCGACCCTCCGCGCGTGCGAGTCACCTCGTTCACCGAGGCGACCCCGGTGCGCCACATCCTGGGCGTGCCGCCGTTCGCGTTCGCCGCCACCAGCGCCGGGCTCGACCGCTGGGATCTGCGCAGCGGCCAGGCGCTCCACCTCGGCCTCGAGCACGGCCTGCCGGGTGAGAGGGTGCAGTCGCTCGACTACGATCTCCACGGCGAGCTGTGGATCGCCACCGACGCCGGCCTGGTCCGCTACGACGTCGAGCAGGCCGCCTTCCGCGCGGTGCGCCCGCCGCCCGCCGCGCTCGGCGTCGACTCGTTCGAGGGCGCGTCCATCTCGGCCACGCCGACCGGCGCGTGGGTCGGCCTCCGCCGCGGCCTGTTCCACGTCAGCCGTGACGGCGTCTGGGCCCCGACCGACGTGACCGCGCCGGTGACCGATCTCTACGCCGAGCCCGACGAGGGCGACCTGTGGATCGGGACCGCCATCGGGCTGTTCGTCCTGCGCGGCGGGCTGGCCACGCCGATCGGCCCCGACCAGGGCTGCGACCTCACCTCGGTTCGCTTCGTGGCCGGCGGGCCCGACGGCAGGCCGGTCGCGGTCGGTCAGAACCGCGCCGGTCAGGAGCGGATCGCGCTGGTCACCGGCGGCGCGTGCGACAGCTACTGGGTCTCTCCCGACGAGACCTGGGTCGCGGCGGCCAGTCGACCGGGCGAGCTCCTGGTGCTGACCGATCGCCGGCTCTACTCGATGCGGCGCCCGGGCGGCTCGGGCGGCCGCGCCCTGGTGCGCGACGGCATGCAGCTCCTGCCGGTGCCGCGCGGCGACGGCGGGCGCCCGGCGCCGAGCCCGTTCATCCTCCAGTCGATGTCGGGCGAGCTTCCCGCCGGGGCCCAGGCGCTGGCCGCGGTCGGCGACGAGGTGCTGGTCGGCACGCGCAGCCTCGGCACCGCGCGGGTCGTGTCGGGCCGGCGCGCGCTGCAGTGGCTGCGGCGCGGCGAGCTGATGGGGCAGGCGACCTCGCTCAGCGTGGCGTGCGCCCGGCGCGACGACTGCTACGTGGCGACCGGCTCGGCGCGCGCGTGGCGCTTCGACGGCGAGCGGTTCTCGCTCAGCGGCGGCGGCGAGCGGCGCGCCCTGGCGGTGGCGCGCGGCCCGGGCGGGCGCATCGTCGGGCTGCGTCAGTCGGCCGACGGTCGCAGCATCGCGCTGGCGGACATCCACGCCGGCGAATGGCGCGAGACCGGCGTCACCGTCGAGACGCCCGGGCGCGACCCGGAGCTCGCCTTTGCCCGCTTCTCTCCGGCCGGGATTCTCTGGCTCGGCCTGCGCTACCGCGACGACGCCGGCGAGCTCCGCCCCCACGGCGTGGCGCTGGTCGACGTGGCGGCCGGCCTGGTCACCTATCACCACGCAGGCGCCGACGAGGCCGAGCCGGCCAGCGACGGCCCCGACGCCGGCTTCGCGGTCCACATCGACGACGACGATGACGACGACGCGATGCCGATCCCGATGGACGTCGGCGGGATCGCCTTCGCCCAGGACGGCGGCACGTGGCTGGCCTCGTCGCAGGGCGCGGTCGAGGTCGAGGGGGACGACGTGGCCATCTACGGCCAGTCGGACGGGCTGCGCAGCGAGCTCCTGCGCGGGGTGGCCTGGTCCGACAGCGGCCTGCTCTACTTCGCGGCCGGCGGCGGGGTCGGCGTGTTCGACGGCGAGACCTGGCGCTACCCGCGCGAGCTCGGCCTCGCGGTCAACGACATGGAGATCGGCCCCGACGATCGACTGTGGATGGCGACCGACCGCGGCCTGGCGGTGTACGAGGCCGGCCGGGTCCGCCACTTCGACGCGCGCCGCGGCCTGGTCGAGAACCGCATCGAGGACATCGCCCTCGATCAGTTCGGCCGGGTCTGGCTGCGCGGCCCGCAGAGCCTCGGCATCGTCGCGCCGTAGGCCCTCGCCACAGGCACGTTGACCTCGACGTGGTCGTTGACATTGACGGCGCCGTGGACGTGAGCGCTACCCGGCTCCTTCCGCGATATTCCGTGGTACGGCCTCCGCGGCCCTGACCAGCTGGTCGGCCCGCTCTGAGTTTCCGCGCGGAAGCGCCTCCACGACCTCGCAGGCGAGGGCGAGGAACTGGATGGAACGCTGGTAGACGTCGAGTCGCTGAAAGCTGAGCATGCCGAGGCTATCGGCCCCGGAAGCCCGACGTTGCGACCAGCTTGGCGCGCCGCCACGCGGATAACAGGTCCTATCGCGTCAACGGCCAGGGTGGCGCTCACCTCCACGGCGCCGTCAATGTCAGAGACACGTCGACGTCGACGTCAACCTCAACGAGGGAGCTAGCCCTCAGCCGGTCATCATGCGTGTGGCGGAGCCCTGGTACCTCGCCGGGTTCGGGCTCAGTATCCGAACAGCCGGGCGAGCGGGACGACCTCGACCTTGCCGACCCGGGCCAGCGCGGCGCCGTCGAACCGCTCGCTGTTGCCCATGATGCTGATGAGGGTGGCGCCGGCGGCCGCGCGCGCGGCAAACGCGGCCAGCTCGGCCGGCTCGATCGCGAGGAGTCGCGCCCACTCGCGCGGCCGCGGATCGGTCGCCTCGCCGCGGTCGTCCCAGCTCTGCACCCATGCCGGCGCCGAGCGCGGGTCGACCCGGCTGGCCCGGTACTCCGCGTCGAGCGAGCGGCGCGCGACCGCGAAGCGCGACGGCTGGAGCGGCATCCGGCGGAGCAGCCCGAGCAGCGTGCCCAGCGCGTCCAGGGTCTTGTCCGACTGGGTGGCGAGCACCGCGAGCAGCGCGGATTCGTCGCGAGGGAAGAGCCCGGTCGAGTACCCGGCCCACGCCGAGTAGGCCAGGCCGCGCGACTCGCGGATCTCCTGGAACACCAGCGCGCCCATGTTGCCGCCCACGTACTCGGAGTAGAGCCGCGCCATCGCGCGGTCGTCGCGCTCGAGCGGCGGCCTGGGCGCCGCGACCCGCACCTGCGACTGCGCGACCCGGCGGCTGATCAGGAAGATCTGGGTGCCTTTGCCGCGCCGGTAGCGGATCGGATCGCGCGGCCGCACCCGCCGGTGGTGCGCGCCCAGCGCGACCGCGCGGGCCGCCTCCGCCCCGGTGCGCGGCCCGAAGTAGGTCGTGCGGTGCTGGTAGTCGGGCAGGGCGGCCAGCAGCGCGCGCAGCGCCGCCGGCCGGGCCCGCTCGAGCTCGCGGCTGGACGGCACGGTCAGGTAGCGCGAGTCGGCGCCGCGGGTGATGTACTCGCCGAGCGCCTGGCCGATCGCCTGCGGCTCCTGCATCTCGTCCTTGCGCTGGCTGATCCGGTTGGCGACCAGCGCGGCGACGGTCGCGTCGTCGAGCTGAGCGGTGCGCAGCCAGCGGTCGAGCATGCGCACGCTCTCCTCCAGGTTGCGATCGATCCCCGACACGGTCAGCACCGTCTCGTCGGCGCTGCAGTCGGTCCCGATCGATGTGCCCATCGCGAACAGGCGCCGCTTGAGATCGGCGGCCGACATCCGCTCGGCGCCGGACCGATCGAGCACCTCGAGCGCGTGGCAGAGGAGGCGCTGGCGCCTGGAGCCGAGATCGAACCGGTAGGTGACCGTGAACAGATCGTGGCGCCGGTTGCGCGACGCGATCATCGGACCGGCCGGAAGCGCGACCCGCTCGAAGCCCACGCCCTCGACCAGCCACTCCGGCTCGAGCGGCGCCACCGGCATCGCCTGGATCGCGCGCGACAGCTCGCTCTCGCGCCTGGTGTCGATCGCGACAGGGGTGATGGCCGGCTTCTGGATGCGGGGCGGGTGGAACTCGCCGCGCACGCGCCGCACCACCACGTAGGCCGGGCCGAGGTACTTGCGGGCCACCCGCATCACGTCGGCGCGGGTCACCCGGCGCAGCTCCTCGATGTGACCGGCCGCGACCGGCCACGGCACCCGCTCGATGTAGGCGTCGGCCATGCGCGCCACCCGGGTCTCGTTCGACTCGAGCGCCTCCTTGTCGTCGATCTCGGTGTCGAGCACGATGGCGTCGAGGTCCTCCTGGCGGAACTCGCCGGCGCTGAGCTTGCGGACCACCCCGAGCAGGAGCTTCTCGACCTCGTCGAGGCTCTGCCCGTCGCGGGCGGTCGCGGTCATGGCCCAGAAGCCGGCCTCGATCAGGTTGCGCCCGAACGAGCTGGCTCGCGGCAGCTTCTGGGTCAGGACCAGCTCGAGGTTGAGCAGCCCGCTGACCGAGTTGTCGACCAGGAGGTCCATCACCTCGAGCGCGGCGCGGTCCGGGTGCGAGACGCCCACGGTCTGCCAGCCGAGCACGACCGCCTGCTCCCCCTCGGCCTCGATCACCACCTGCTTGCGACCGTGGAGCGGTGGCAGCGCGCCCGGCGCCGGCGGCTCCAGGCGGGCCGGCTTCATCCCGCCGAACGCGCGCTCGAGCACCGGCAGCGCGCGGGCGGCGTCGATGTCACCGGCCAGGACCACCGCGATGTTGTTGGGCACGTACCAGCGCCGGTAGTACGCCTCCATGTCGCGGTAGGCCGGCGTCTTCAGGTGCTCGATGGTGCCGATCGTGGTCTGGGTGCCGTACGGGTGCTGCGGGAACAGCTCGGCCTGGAGCGCCTCGTAGACCCGATCGCTGGGGCTGTCGAGGGTGGTGTTCTTCTCCTCGTAGACCGACTCGAGCTCGGGCAGGAACAGGCGGAACTGAGCGTTCTGGAACCGGTCGCCCTCGATCGCGGCCCACTGCTCGAGCTTGTTGGCCGGCACGTTCGACACGTAGACCGTCTCCTCGGCGTCGGTGAAGGCGTTGACCCCGCCGATGCCGAGCGCGGCGTCGAGCTGATCCATCTCGTTCGGGATCGCGTACGCGGCGCTCTTCTGGGTCTCGGCGTCGATCTCGTGGAACAGCGCCGCGCGCTGCTCGGCCGTGGCGGCGCCGCGGAGCTGGTCGTAGAGCCCGGCGATCCGATCGAGGTGCGGCTTCTCGCGGGCGAAGTCGGCCGTGCCCAGCCGCCTGGTCCCCTTGAACAGCATGTGCTCGAGGTAGTGGGCCAGGCCGGTCGAGGTGGCCGGGTCGTTGCGGCTGCCGGTCCGCACCGCGATCCAGGCGGTGAAGCGCGGCTGCTGGCGGTCGGTGCTGATGTACACGGTCACGCCGCTGGACAGGCGGTGGATGGTGACGCCGAGCGGATCCGTCGCCAGAGACCGGGGCAGCGGATCCGGCAGCCCCGACCCGGCCAGGATCGCCGCCCGGTCGCCGGCGTCCGCGGCGGCCGGCGTCTGCGCGCCGGTCGAGGGCGGCGCCGAGCTCGGCCCGGGTGCGCTGCCGCGCTGGGAGCAGGCGATGGCCAGCAGCGCCGTCGCCAGCGCCGCGCTCTCTCTCAACCACCAGCGACCATGGGGCCGGGATCGGATGAACATGTAGGCATCCAACATACTCGATCCGTTCGCGAGAACGAGCGGCGGCGGAGAATTTGCCCCCGGACGCGGCGTCCCCCAGCATCGGACCATGGATCGCTCCTGGCGGCGGTGGACTCTGCGCCTCGGCACCGCCGGCGTCATCGCCGTCGTCGCGGCCGTGTGGCCCTACCGGCTCCTGGGGGGACCCGCGACGGATCAGCTCGACCGGATGCGAGGCGAGCTCGATCGCACCCGCGAGGCCGCGCGCGCCGAGCGCGAGCAGATCGCCGAGCTGCGCCGCGAGATCGAGGCGCTCAAGAACCAGCCCGGCGCGATCGAGGACCTCGCGCGACGCGAGCTCGGCATGATCATGCCGGGCGAGCTGGTCATGCGCTTCGAGCCAGGCGAGCCGCCGGCCGGCGCGAGCGCGGCGCCGGCACCGACGCCGGAAGCGGGCGCGGCTCCGGAGGCCGTTGAGTCGTCGGGCGGTCCAACTGTTTCCGGGGCGGACGACACCGCCGGAGGCGCACCATGAGGGCCCGAAGTCTCCGCCGCGCCGCGCGGGTCTCGAGCGGCGCCGCCGCGTCACTGCTCTCCTGCGCCATCGTGGCCGCCGGCGGCCCGACCTGGGCCGGCCCCGGCTCGCGCGCGTCGACCGCCGCCACCGCCGCGGTCGCCCTCATCGCCATCGCCGCGATCGTCCGCCGGGTCCGCTTCGCCCCGCCCAGCGCGCGCCTGCAGCGCATCTCCTTCTGGATGGGCCTGGCGCCGATCGCCATCGACATCGAGGTCTCCCTCGCGCTGGTGGCCGGCTGCGCCGCCGCGATCCAGGCCACCGGCGGGCTCGGTTCGCCGCTCTACCCGCTGCTCTACGGCGTGGTCGCCTTCGCCGCCGCGTTCCAGACCCGCCCGGCGGCGCTGGCCGCGGTCGTCGCCGCCCTCGTGCTCGAGGCCGCCGCCGCGGCGCTGGCCGACTTCGCCCCGTCCGCGGTCGCCGCCGCGCTGCTCCACGCCGGCTTCATCGGCTCCGCCGCGCTGATGCACGCGCTGTTCCTGCGCGGCCTGTTCGCCCGCCTGCGCCGCGACCACACCTCGCGGGTCGACGACGAGCTGCGCCGGCGCAGCGAGTCAGCCCGCGACTACCGCCTCATCGCCGCGGCGCTCGGCGCCGAGAGCCGCGGCCCGCGCAGCCGCCCCGAGGAGGAGCAGGCGCTGGCGGCCGGCTCGGCCGAGGTGATCGGCGCGTCGATCATCCACACCCTCGACCTGCTCAAGCGCGCGCTGTCGGCCCGCACCGCGGTGCTGCTGTGGCTCGACGAGCGCGGCGACGCCCTCCGCATCAAGGAGGCGCAGACCGACGTCGACTGGATCGCCTTTGGCGGTCGGGTCCCGCTGGCCGGCGCGCTCGGCGCCGCGGTCCGCGACCGCGCGCTGGTCTCGCTCCCCCACGCGCGGCCCGGCCAGGTCCCGTACTACGACGGCGGTGGCGACGACGCCGGCGGACCGCTGGTCGCGCTGCCGGTGTGTGACGGCGCGTTCGTGCGCGGCGTCCTGTGCGCCGATCGCGAGATCGGCGGCGCTGCCTTCGACGATCGCGACGCCGAGCTGCTCGCCCGCGCCGGCACCCAGATCGTGCACACCATCCACGCCGAGCACGTCTTCATCGCGGTCGAGCGCGCCAAGTACGAGCACGAGCGGTTCTATCACGCCTCCGCGCGGCTCGGCCGCGCGCTCACCCTCGACCAGGTCATGGACACCGCCTTCGAGGCGGCGTCCGAGATCGTCGACTGCGACCTCGCCGTCATCACGCTGTTTCAGGCCGACACCAACCGCCACCGGGTGTACAGCGCGCGCCACCGGCCCGGCGTGCAGCCGCTGGTCGACCCGCTCGAGCTGTCCGGGCTCGAGTTCCGCGACAACGCCGGCCTGGTCTCGATGGTGGTCAAGAACCGCCACTACCTGCCCGCGTCGGGCGAGATGAAGGACGACGCCATCCCGGTCTGGACCAAGAAGGTGAAGCTGCGCGGCGCCGAGTCGCTCCTGGTCCTGCCGCTGGCCAGCGCCGAGGAGGCGGTCGGCACCCTGACCCTGGCCTCGCGCGAGCGCCACCGCTTCCGCAAGGACGTGCGCGAGATGCTCGGCGTCATCGCGGTCCAGGTCGCCACCTCGCTGCAGAACGCGATGATGTACAAGAAGATGGAGACCATGGCCACCACCGACGGCCTCACCGGTCTCACCAACCACCGCACCTTCCAGGAGCGGTTCGCCAACCTGCTCGAGCGCTCGGCCCGCCACGGCCAGCGCGCCGCGATGCTCCTGCTCGACATCGACCACTTCAAGCGGGTCAACGACACCTACGGCCACCCGGTCGGCGACGAGGTCCTGCGCCAGGTGGCCAAGGTGCTGGCCAAGGCGGTCCGCGTCATCGACATCCCGGCCCGCTACGGCGGCGAGGAGTTCGCGATCGTGCTCGAGTCGACCGACCTGGCCGGCGCGGTCACCCTGGCCGAGCGCATACGCGAGGACGTCAGCAAGATCGAGGTCGCCACCGACAAGGGCGCCCTCGTGGTCACCACGTCGATCGGCGTGGCCGGCTTCCCCGACGACGCCCGCGAGCAGCCCGCCCTCATCGACTACGCCGACCAGGCCCTCTACCAGGCCAAGCAGGGCGGCCGGAACCGGGTCGTCTGTTACCGCGACTTCGCCGCCGAGCGAAGCAAGCCGCGCAAGGCGTCCTAGTTTCCGGGCGGCTGGCTACTTCTCCCAGCCGAGCAGGCGGGGCAGGGTGGGCACCGGCGGCGCCCCGTGGGCGAGCGCGGCGTCGTGGAAGGCGGCCAGGTCGAACTTCTCGCCCGCGTCGCGCGCGCGCTTCTCGGCCTGCTCGCGCACGCGGAACCAGGCCTGCGCGCCGGCGAAGTAGGTCGACAGCTGCGTCGAGCTCACCTGGGCGCGCACCCACTTGAGGCGGGCCTCGCCCTCCTCCTGGTACGACTTGTCGACCATGAGCGCGACCGCCTGCTCCTCGTTCATGTCGCCTGCCTGGATGGCGCTGTCGATGATCGCGTTGGTGACCGTGCGCAGGTAGAACTTGAGCCCGTGCAGCGCGATCGCCTTCTGGCGGAGCGCGGGCTCGCGCATCACGCGGGCCAGCCGGGCCGACAGGTGCGCGGGCGGCCGGGTCGGCGGCGTCCCGGTGAAGCCGGCGTCGACCATCACCTTCTCGGTGTAGACCGCCCAGCCCTCGACGAACGGCCCGTTGGGCAGGACGCGCCGCACCAGCGACGAGTCGCGCTTCGAGTGATAGAGCTGGACGAAGTGGCCGGGGATCGCCTCGTGGATCGAGAGGATCTCGAGCATGAAGTCGTTGTACTCGCGCAGCATCGACTGGCGCCGGGCCTCGGGCCAGTCGGGCGGGAGAGGCTGGACCATGTAGAAGCTGGCCAGCCCCTTCGGCTGCGGCTCGAGCGGCCCCGGGTTCTCGAGGCCGGCGACCGCGACGCCGCGCTTGTGCGGCGGCGTCCAGATGACCTGCACCACCTCGGTCGGGTCGATGCTGACGATCTTCTTCTCGCTGACCGCCTGGGTCAGCGTCTTCAGCTTGGCCTCGGCGTCATCGCGCAGCGTGTCGGGCGCGCTGTGCACCTGGGCCAGCCGGTCGAGCACCGCGCGCACCATGGCGGTGTCGGGATCGGCGCCGCGCTTGATGCGGCGCAGCTCGGCCGCCGGGAACAGCACCGGGGCGAGATCACCGGCGACCGTCACCATCTGCGCGCGCACGCGCTCGTGCTCGGCGCGGGCCAGCCGGACCAGCTCGTCGGCCGGGATGTCGCTCTGCAGGGTCAGGCGCAGCTTGCGGGCGAACGCGTCGGCGCCCAGCCGCCAGTGCTCGCCGGCGGCGGGCAGGAGCCGGTCGCGCACGTGGGCCTGGAGCGCGCGGATGGCGGCCACCGCGGCCGGGGTGGCGGCGGCGACGCGCTGGGCGGCCGGGGCCTCGCGGATGCGCCCCGGGATCTCCTCCTCGAGCAGCGAGACCAGGCCGTCGAACCGCTGGACCGCGACCCGCGCCGCCGGTCCGTGGGTGTCGCCGACCACGAGGTTCGCGATCGCCTGGCGGCACAGGGCGGGCAGCGCCTCGACCCGTGAGGCCAGATTTTCGGCCCGGGTGGCGAGCGGCGCGAAGTCGCGCACGACCAGCTCCTCGAGCCCGGCGCCGATGATGTAGGTGTAGGTCAAGGGATTGCGCCGGTACGGCTTCTCGACCTCGTCGCTGAACACCTGCTGCTCGAGGTCGGCGCGCAGGATGGCGGCGTCGACCTGCTCGTCGGTGGACAGCTTGCCGGCGGCGACCCGCGCCAGGAGGGCCAGGGCATCCTGCACGCGGCGTCGATCGGCCGCGAGCCCGGCCGGGCCGATGTCGGGCCAGCGCGCGTCGTGCTTGTGGACGCCGACCTGGGTGGCGGACACCGGATTGGCGGCGAACGACGCGGCGAAGATGTCCTCGACCGCCTTGCCGAAGGTCGGCGTGTCGGTCGGAGCGGCCGGCGCCGACGTCGGCGGAGACGCGCCGGCCGCCGACGGGGTCGAGCTTCCGCCGCCGCACGCGAGCAACGTCATGGGAAGGAGAGCGAGCGCGGCGCGCGAGCGAGGACCGGTCGGCATGGGCGCAGTGTAGCGGATGAGGCCGGCGATGACCCTGCCTCGCTCTGCGGCGGTGAATCGCGCGGGGCGACCGCCGCGGCGTTCGTCCGGGAGGCTCGCCCACACATCTACACATCTAATGATGGAGACAGCGGCGCGCTGCTTGCTTGGCCTGGTCGCGTGAGCGCGCTGTCGACGGTGTGGCCCTGCTGCTGGCAGGAGGCGATCCGCGCGAGGGATCGCCAGCGCGCTCGTGGTTGCCGGCGCATGCGCGGTTCATCGGGCGGCGCGCGAGGAGGCGCGTCGATCGCCGGTCGCGCGCGTCCCTGTCCGGCGGCTCGGACGCGTCCGGCATGGCGTCCGGCGCTCCGGCCGCGCGGGCCGGGACGCCGCGGCCACCGCGCGCTGTCGGAGACCCGGCTGTCGGAGACGCGATCGATACTCCGCCGGATGCCCGCCGCAAGCATCACCGCGGGCGCGAGCCCGGCGGTCACGCTCCGCTTCGCCAGCGGCACGATCGAGGTGCACGGTCTGCCGGCCGCCGCCGAGGCGCTGACCCCGGCCTGCGCGTGGGACGCGCGCACCGACTGCCACCGCGCGCCGGCCAGCGCGTACGCCGATCTGGTCCGCGCCCTGGTCCGCCGCGAGATCGCCTACGACGATCAGGCGCGCCGCTACCCGGCCCTGGCCGACGGCGCGCGGGTCCACCGCCAGCCGCGCCCCTACCAGACCGAGGCGCTGGCCGCGTGGAGCGAGCGGCGCGGCCGCGGCGTGGTCGTGCTCCCGACCGGCGCCGGCAAGTCGCAGGTGGCGTGCATGGCGATCGACGCCAGGCGGCGGGCCACGCTGGTGGTCGCGCCCACCCTCGATCTGGTCAGGCAGTGGTTCGACCTCCTGCGCGCCACCTTCGGCGGAACCGTCGGCCTGGTCGGCGGCGGCGAGCACGACGTGCAGCCGCTCACCGTCACCACATACGACTCGGCCTACCTCCACATGGAGCACCTGGGCGCGCGCTTCGGCATGCTCGTGTTCGACGAGTGCCACCACCTGCCCGGCGCCTCGTACGGCCTGGCCGCGCGCCTCTCGCTGGCGCCGTTCCGCCTCGGATTGACCGCCACCCCGGAGCGAGGCGACGGGCGCGACATCGAGCTGGACGATCTCATCGGTCCGATCGTGTACAGAAAGGACATCGTCGAGCTGTCGGGCGACTACCTGGCCGAGTACGAGACCGAGCAGATCGAGGTGGAGCTGGCTCCGGACGAGCGCGCCGAGTACGACGCCGAGCGCGCCATCTACCGCGCCTTTGTCCAGGACAACGGCATCCGCATGTCCGGGCCGGCCGGCTGGTCGGAGTTCGTCATGCGCTCGTCGCGCGGGGAAAAGGGGCGGCGCGCGATGCTGGCCTACCGCCGCCAGCGCGCGCTCGCCTTTTGCGCCCCGGCCAAGCTGGAGTACGTGGCGCACCTGCTCGATCGCCACCGCGACGGGCGCGCCATCCTGTTCACCCAGGACAACGCCACCTGCTACGCGGTGTCGCGCCGGTTCCTGATCCCCGCCATCACCCACCAGACCAAGGTGCGCGAGCGGAGCGAGATCCTGGCCCGCCTGGCCGACGGCAGCTACGGCGCGGTGGTCACCTCCAAGGTGCTGAACGAGGGCGTGGACGTGCCGGAGGCGAGCGTGGCGATCGTCATCTCCGGGTCCGGCTCGGTGCGCGAGCACGTCCAGCGGCTCGGCCGCATCCTGCGCAAGCGCGACGGCAAGCGGGCGATCCTGTACGAGCTGGTCACCGCCGGCACCAGCGAGGCGTTCACCAGCGAGCGGCGGAGGGAGCACGTTGCTTACCGCTGACCTGGTGAACGCCCGGCGGCGCGGGGGAGAGCTGCGGGTGGTCGCGCTCGACTCGAAGCGGCGGGTGCGCGCCGGCGAGCTGGCCGGGATGTACCTCGACCTGGCCCGCGAGCACGTCGGTCGCACGCGCGAGGAGCTGGACGAGGCCTGCGGCGCGGTGGAGGTGCAGGCGGCCGAGCGCCGGCTGGCCGACGGGATCCGCAAGCTGATCGACGACCGCTGCGAGTTCGACGCCGAGCTGCCGATCGAGCCGGCGGCGCTGCGGCGCGAGGTGTTCCTCCTGGCCAGCGCGGCCCGCCACGAGGGCCGCTTCGAGCGCAGCCGGGTCACCGCCGAGGTCGCCGAGCGCCACGGGATCGCGCCGGAAGCGGTCGACGCCGCGCTGTACGCCGATCTGCGCGGCGCGCACCTCCTCCGCGCGGTGGCGATGGTCGACCCGGCCCGCCTGATCGAGGAGTACGAGCTGGCCCAGCTGCAGGCGGTGCTGCTGCGGGCGGTCCGCGTCACCGTCGATGTCGCGTGCGCGGCGCCGGGCGCGTACCGCGCGCTGTTTCGCAAGCTCAAGTTCCTCCGCCTGCTCCACCGGATCGAGGAGGGCGAGGACGGTGGCTACCGGATCGAGATCGACGGTCCGTTCAGCCTGTTCGAGTCGGTCACCCGCTACGGCCTGCAGCTGGCGCTCGCACTGCCGGCCCTGCGCGAGTGCGATGCCTTTGCGCTGCGGGCCGACCTGCGCTGGGGCGCGAGCCGGGAGCCGCTTTCGTTTCGCCTCGCCGGCGGCCGCGGCGACCCGGGCGCGGCGCCGGGTGCGGCGCCGGGTGCGACGGTCGACGAGCCGCGCATGCCCGACGAGGTGGCGGGGCTGGTCGACGCGCTGCGCGCGGCCGACACGCCGTGGCGGGTGGCGCCGTCCCGGGCGATCCTCGAGCTTCGCGGCGCGGGGCTGTGCGTGCCCGACCTGGTGTTCGAGCACGACCGGACCGGCGAGTGCGTCTACCTCGAGGTGATGGGCTTCTGGAGCCGCGAGGCGGTGTGGCGGCGGGTCGAGCTGGTCGAGGCCGGGCTGGCCGACAAGATCCTCTTCGCGGTGAGCGAGCGCCTGCGGGTCAGCGAGCAGGTCCTCGGCGACGAGCAGCCCGGGGCGCTCTACGTCTACAAGAAGGTGATGAGCGCGCGGGCGGTGCTCGAGCGAGTCGATCGACTGGCCGCGGTCCGGGTGCAGGCGCCGGGGCAGGCACGCCGATGACGACGGCGATGACGGAGCCGGGAGCCGAGCCTTCACATGGGCGGGCAGGGGCGCGGCCGACCGCGCGCTCCGCCGACTCGGTGGTCGCGGTGGTGGCCGAGAAGCCGTCGGTGGCGCGCGATCTGGCCCGGGTCCTCGGCGCCACCCGCCGCGGCGACGGCACCCTGTCCGGCGGTGGCTTCGTGGTGACCTGGGCGGTCGGGCACCTGGTCGGGCTGGCCGAGCCGCACCAGATCCGGCCGGAGTGGCGCCGGTGGCAGCGCGCGCTCCTGCCGATGTTGCCGCGCCGGTGGCCGCTGGTGGTGCGCGAGTCCAGCCGCGATCAGTTCGAGGTCGCCCGCCGCCTGCTGACCGACCCGCGGGTGCGAGGCGTGGTGTGCGCGACCGACGCCGGGCGCGAGGGAGAGCTCATCTTCCGCTACCTCTACGAGGCGGTCGGGTGCGACAAGCCGGTCAAGCGGCTGTGGATCTCGTCGCTCACCGACGGCGCCATCCGCGACGGCTTTCGCCGCCTGCGCGCGGCCAGCGACTACGACGCGCTGGCCGACGCCGCGCGCGGGCGCAGTCAGGCCGACTGGCTGGTCGGGATGAACCTGTCGCGCGCGTACGGGCTCGCCCTCGACCTGCCGCTCTCGGTCGGGCGGGTGCAGACGCCGACCCTCGCCATGGTGGTGGAGCGCGAGCTGGCGATCCGCGCGTTCGTGCCCGAGGACTACCTGGAGGTGGTGGCGACGTTCTCGCCGCGCGAGGGGGCGAGCTACCAGGGCCGGTTCTGCGCCGAGGGCAAGCTGGAGGCCCGGCGCCTGCCGCCCGACGGCGAGGAGGCCGCGGCGGTGGTGGCGCGCGCGCGGGAGGGGGCGGCCCGCATCGCGTCGATCGAGGCGGAGGTCAAGCGGATGCCGCCGCCGCTGCTCTACGATCTGACCGAGCTGCAGCGCCACGCCAACCGGCTGTTCGGGTTCTCGGCCCAGCACACCCTCGAGGCGGCGCAGTCGCTGTACGAGCGGCACAAGCTGCTCAGCTACCCGCGCACCGGCAGCCGCCACCTGTCCCAGGAGGTGGCCGCGACCCTGCCGGCGGTGGTGGCGGCCATCGCCGCGCCGTACGCGAGCGACCTGGCGCCCGGGACCGGCGCGCGCCCGCTGTCGCGCCGGTTCGTCGACGACGCGCGGGTGACCGATCACCACGCGATCATCCCGACCGCCGAGTCGCCGGCCGGAGCGGCGCTGTCGCAGGACGAGCGGCGCATCCACGACCTGGTCTGCCGCCGCCTGCTCGCCGCCTGGCACGGCGACTTCGTGTGGGAGGCGACCTCGGTGGTGACCGAGATCCGCGGCGCCGGCGGCGCCGGCGACGGCGGCGACCCCGGCGCGACGGGCGACGTGGTCGACCGCTACCACTCGACCGGCTCGGCGGTGCGCGATCCGGGCTGGAAGGTGCTCGACGTGGGCGGCCAGCAGCGGGCGCCGCGGCGCAAGGGCAGCGACGGGGCCGACGACGAGCAGTCGCTCCCCGCTGGCCTGGCCGGGGGGCAGCCGCAGGACGTGATCGACGCCCGCGCGGTGGACAAGCGCACCCGGCCGCCGCCCCGCCTCACCGACGCCACGCTCTTGACCGCGATGGAGACGGCGGGCAAGGCGCTCGACGACAAGGACCTGTCCGACGCGATGCGCGAGCGCGGGCTGGGCACGCCGGCCACCCGCGCGCAGATCATCGAGACGCTGCTCGCCCGGGGCTACCTGACCCGGAGGGAGAAGTCACTCGAGGCGACCGAGCTCGGCATCGGCCTGGTCGCGGCGGTCGACCCGGCGGTGAAGAGCCCGGCCATGACCGGCGAGTGGGAGGCGCGGCTGCAGCAGATCGAGCGCGGGGCCGGCGACCTCGCCTCCTTCATGGAAGGGATCGAGCGATACGTGTCCGACGTGGTCGGCCGCGTGCCACCGTCGCCGGCCGGGCTCCCTCCCGAGATCGCCGCGGCCCGGGCCCGAGCGCTCACCGGCCGGAATGGCAGCGGCGGCGACGGCGACGGCGGTCCGACAGAAGGGCAGCGCGAGGTGACCAGGAGCACGCCGCCGCCGGTCCGAAGCAGCGCGAGATCCGCGACCTCGTCGAGGAGCGCGCGGGTCGCGAAGCCGACCCGCAGTGCGCCGGGGAGAGCGCGCGGCGGCGAGGCGGCCGCGAGAAAGCCGCCGGTGGCGCGCGGCGGCGAGGAGGCCGCGAGAACGCCGCCGGTGGCGCGCGGCGGCGACCGCGCGGCGATGGCGCCAGAGCGGACCCGGGGCGCGGTCGATCGCGGCGGGCTCGCTCATGGCGACGCCCTCGCGCCGGCGGTCGAGCGCGTGCGCGGAGCGACGCCGATCGCCGCGCCGCCCGCCTCACCGCCCGCCGCGTGTCCCGTCTCACCGCCCGTTTCACCGACGGGCCGGCGGGCTGGCGAGCCGACCCTGGCCGCGCGCGCCGCGGAGGCTCGCCGCGGCGGGCCGGTCGCGTCTCGCCGGGAGGGCGCGAGTGGCCGGGACCTGGGCGAGCTGCTCGGCTCGGTGTTCGGTCACGCCGGGTTCCGCCCGTACCAGGAGGCGGTCTGCCGCGCGGCGACCGAGGGAGAGAGCCTGCTCCTGGTCATGCCGACAGGCGCGGGCAAGTCGCTCTGCTATCAGCTGCCGGCGCTCGCCCGGGGCGGGACCGCGCTGGTCGTGAGCCCGCTCATCGCGCTCATGGAGGATCAGGTCGGCCGCCTGCGCGCCCTCGGTCTGGAGGCGGAGCGCATCCACTCGGGGCGCGATCGCAGCGACGCGCGCCGCGTGTGCGGCGACTATCTCGACGGCAAGCTCGACTTTCTGTTCATCGCGCCGGAGCGGCTCGGCGTCCCCGGCTTCGCCGAGCTGCTCGCCCGCCGCCCGCCCGGGCTGGTCGCCATCGACGAGGCCCACTGCATCTCCCAGTGGGGTCACGACTTCCGCCCCGACTATCGCCTGCTCGGCCAGCGCCTGCCGCTGCTCGGCGTGACCGGCGAGGGCGGGCCGCCCATCGTCGCCCTGACCGCGACGGCCACCTCGATGGTCCAGCGCGACATCCTCGACCAGCTCGGCATCGCGGCGCGGGCGCGCACCTTCATCCACGGGTTCCGCCGCGACAACCTCGGCATCGAGGTGGTGGAGCTGCCGCCGCGCGATCGCGTGGCCTCGGCGCGCGAGCTCCTGGCCGACCCCGAGCGCAGGCCGGCCATCCTGTACGCGCCGACCCGCAAGGTCGCCATGCGGGCCGCCGCCACCCTGGCCCGGGAGTTCCGCGCGGCGGCCTATCACGCCGGCATGGCCGGGTCGGCCCGCGACCGGGTCCAGTCGGCGTTTCTGTCCGGCAAGCTGGAGATCGTGGTCGCCACCATCGCGTTCGGCATGGGGGTGGACAAGGCGAACGTCCGCACCGTCGTCCACCTCGCGCTCCCCTCCAGCGTGGAGGGCTACTACCAGGAGATCGGCCGGGCCGGGCGCGACGGCGATCCGGCCCGCGCGGTGCTAATGCACTCGTTCGCCGACCGGCGAACTCACGAGTTCTTCCACGAGCGCGACTACCCCGACCCGGCCCGGCTCCAGCGCGTGTACGACGGGCTGGCCCGCCACGCCGCCCGCGACTCGATCTCGAGGGACTCGCTGCGGGCTCGCCTGCACATGCGCGACGACGATCTCGGCCGCGCCATCGAGAAGCTGTGGGTCCACGGCGGGGTCGAGGTCGGCGGCGACCAGGAGCTGCGCTGCGGCAAGCCGGGCTGGCGGCCGCCGTACCTGGCCCAGCGGCAGCGCAAGGCCGATCACCTGCTCGAGATGGCGCACCTGGCCGAGGGGGCAGGGTGCAGGATGCTCCAGCTGGTCCGCCACTTCGGCGACCGCGCCGACAGCGGCCGGCCCTGTGGGCTGTGCGACGCGTGCGCTCCGGGCATCTGCGAGTCGGCGCGCTTCCGCCCGCCGACCGCCGGCGAGCTCGAGAACATCGCGCGCATCGTCGGCGCGCTGGCGGACGCCGATCATCCGACCGCCGGCCAGCTGTGCAAGCTGGTGATGGGCGACGACCGCGACGAGCTCGAGCGCCTGCTGCGCGGCCTCGCGCGGGCCGGGCTGGTCGAGCTGTCGCACGACTCGTTCGAGCGCGACGGGAAGCGGATCGACTTCCAGCGGGTCGCGCTGGCTCACTCGATCGACCAGGGCCCGGAGGCGCTGGCGGGAGTGCTCCTCGACGACGACTCGCGCGCCCGGAAGAAGGCCTCGCGGCGGCGAACCGGGGGCGCGCCGGCCGCGCCACGTGCGCCTCGGCGGGGGGCAAGGACCGGCTCCGGCCGGTCGCGTGCTCGTGTTCGCTCGTCGCGCGGCGCGGGCGGGCTCTCCCCCGCCCTGGCAGGGTCCAGCGCGCCGGAGCTGGTCGAGGGGCTGCGCGCGTGGCGCCTGTCCGAGGCGCGCCGCCGGCGGGTGCCCGCGTTCCGGATCCTGACCGACCGCGTGCTGGTCGCGGTCGCCGAGCGCCGCCCGCGCGACCAGAAGGCGTTGCTCGACGTCAAAGGCGTGGGCCCGGCGCTCATGCGCAGCTACGGCGCGGCGCTGATCGCGCTGTGCGCCGACGGAGCCGCGCGATCGCAGGCGTCGGCGACCGTTCCCGGCCCCGCGGATTGACAATCCGATCCGCCGGTCGGGATGATGGGAACCGTGGCGAAGAAGAACTATGTCCTCGATACCAACGTGCTCTTGCACGATCCGCGCGCCATGTACGCCTTCGAGGACAACAACGTCATCATCCCCATCTTCGTCATCGACGAGATCGACACCTTCAAGAAGGATCAGTCGGAGCTGGGCCGCAACGCGCGCCAGATCGCGCGGATGCTCGACAGCCACCGGAACGGCGACAGCCTGTCCAAGCTGGTCCCGCTGGAGAACGGCGGCGGGCTGATGATCGCGCTCGGATCGCGCTCGCCGCTCGAGCCGGTCCGCGACGCCCACCGGATGGACAACCTCATCCTCGAGGTGGCGATGGAGGTCCGCGACGCGGACCCGAAGACGCCGACCATCCTGGTCACCAAGGACGTCAACATGCGCATCCGCGGGGATGCGCTCGGGCTTCGCGCGGTCGACTACGACGCGCAGAACATCACCCTCGACGAGCTCTACTCCGGCTCGGTCGAGATGTCCCTGCCCGGCGAGCAGATCGACCGGTTCTACGCCGACAACCAGGCCGCCCCGCCCGAGGAGCTCGGCCCGCTGGTCCCCAACCAGTACGTGCTCCTGCGCAACCGAGACAACCCGGGCCAGACCGCGCTCGGCCGGTTCGACAAGGCCAGCGGCAAGGTGATGCCGATCCGCAAGCTGCGCGACGGGGTGTGGGGCATCCGCCCGCGCAACAAGGAGCAGCACTACGCGCTCGACCTGCTGCTGCAGGACGACGTCAAGCTCATCACCCTGGTCGGCAAGGCCGGCACCGGCAAGACGCTCCTGGCCCTGGCCGCCGGGCTGCAGAAGGTGGTCGAGGAGCAGGCGTTCCACAAGCTGCTCGTCTCTCGCCCGATCTTCCCGCTCGGCCGCGACATCGGCTTTCTGCCCGGCGACATCGAGGAGAAGCTCAACCCGTGGATGCAGCCGATCTACGACAACATCGAGCTCCTGCTCGGGCTGTCGAAGGGCGATCGCAAGGAGGGGCGCAGCTACGCCGAGCTGTTCGAGCTCGGCTTCGTCGAGATCGAGCCGCTCACTTACATCCGCGGCCGCTCGCTGCCCAACGTGTTCATGATCGTGGACGAGGCGCAGAACCTGACCCCGCACGAGGTGAAGACGATCATCACCCGCGCCGGCGAGGGCACCAAGATCATCCTGACCGGTGACCCGTACCAGATCGACAACCCGTACATCGACTCGTCGAACAACGGTCTCACCACCGTGGTCGAGCGGTTCAAGGGCGAGGCGATCTCCGGCCACATCACCTTCATCAAGGGCGAGCGCTCGGAGCTGGCCGAGCTGGCCACCCACCTGCTCTGAGCGGCGGCGCGATGAGGACCGTCTGGCTCGCGCTGGCGGCGGTGGCAGGCGCGGCGCTGTCCCCGGCGGTCGCCGGCGCGGCCCCGCCGCGGGCCGGCTACCGGGTCGCGCTGCCCGGGCGATTCGATGTCGACCAGGGCCAGTCCGGGACGGTCTCGCTCACCATCGCGCCCGAGTCCGGCTACACGATCTCGCAGGCCGGTCCGGTGCGGGTGGCGCTCGCGGCCGAGCCGGCCGGCGGGCTCGAGCTGCCGCGCCGGCGCTACCAGCGCGGCCACGCCGCCGATCGGATGGCCGACGCGCCGCGCTTCGATCTCGCGGTGCACGGCGCGCGCGCCGGCCGCTACCGCCTGGCGGTCGAGGTCCGCTTCTGGCTGTGCCGCGGCCGCACCTGCCGGCCGATCCGGGTCGCTCGCGCGGTCGCGGTCGAGGTGCGCGCGGTGGCGGCCCCGACCGCGCCGGATCAGCGGTAGCCGGCCACCGACGAGCGCACCTCGGCCAGGCGCGCGCGGGTCAGCGACCCGACCACCACGACGGCGAGGTTGTCGGCCGAGAACGCCCGCTCGGCGGCGCGCCTGACGTCTGCGATCGTCACCCGGTCCATGCGCGCGGCCCGCTCCTCGAGCGTGCTGGGCGGGTAGTAGAGCGCGGTGCCGCCGAACCAGCCGGCCATCGCGTTGGCGTCGTCGATCGAGGACAGGAGGTCGTAGCGGAACCGCCGCTTGACCTTGGCCAGCTCCGCCTCGTCGATGCCGCTCTTGCGCAGCTCGTCGGCCAGCTCGAGCAGCCGCGCGACCAGCTCGGGCACCTTGGCGTTGGCGGTCGCGCCCGACACCTCGAGCACGGTCACGTCGTGGAGCGGCTCGATCGACGCCTGCAGCGAGTAGGCGAGGCCGAGCTGATCGCACAGCCGGTAGTGCAGCCGGGTGGACATGCCGTCGTCGAGCGCGCGCACCAGCGCGACCGTCGCCATGTAGTCCTCGTCCACCTCCGGCACGCCGCGCCACAGCACCTCGATCGACGACTGCGCCCCGCTGTCCGGCACGTGCAGGAAGCGCGCGCCGCGCTGATCGGCGCGAGCCGGCTCGGCCACCGCGGGCTCGCCCTCGTCGAGGCCGACCATGTGCCGGGCGGCGGCGCGGGCGACCGCGTCGTGCTCGACCGGGCCCGATGCGACCAGGATCGCGTTGGCCGCGCAGTAGTAGCGTCCGAAGTGGCGGCGCACGTCGGCGTCGGTGAAGCGGCGCACGTTGTCGGGCGGCCCGATGATGCGCTGGGCCAGCGGGTGGTCCTGGAACAGGAGGCCGCGCGCGATGTCGGCGCTGTTGATCTCGGTGCCGCGCTCGTCGTAGTCCTCGGTCAGCTCCTCGAGGATGAGCTTGCGCTCGAGCTCGAGGTCGGCGAAGAGCGGCTTGCCGAACAGCTCGCCGAACAGCTCGAGCCCGCCCTCGACCAGACCGGGGACCAGCGTCACCTGGAACAGCGAGTAGTCGCGTCCGGTCTCGGCGTAGAGGGTGCCGCCCAGCGACTCGAACGCGAAGTTGATGTCGTACGAGGTGGGGTGGCGCTCGGTGCCGCGGAACAGCATGTGCTCGACGAAGTGGCTGAGCCCGTTGTCGTCGGCGCTCTCCAGACGCGAGCCCACCTTGACGTACAGCACCAGGCTGGCGGTGTGGAGATGCGGAAGCTCCACGGTGACCACGCGCAGCTGGTTCGGCGTGACGGAGGTGCGCGTGACAATTTCGGGCAGCATCGTTGGAAGACGATCTACGAGAGCGCCGCATCACTGTCAACGAGCCCGTCGTTTCGGCCGCTTGTGCCGACGGGTGCGTTGACTCGTCTGGCCGAGCGCGGTACACCTGAACCACGTGGGGCCATGCTTCTCAAGAAGATAGTGGTCGCCGAAGACGATGACGCCATCGCCCACCTGGTCAACATGGCCCTGGGGGACGCCGGCTTCCTCTGTCTCAGGGCGCGCGACGGGGCCGAGGCCGTCAGCTTGGTCCGCGTGCACGCTCCGGATCTTCTGATCCTCGACGTGATGATGCCTCGCCTGAGCGGGCTCGAGGTGGCGCGGAAGGTCAAGTCGGACGTCATCCTGTCGCGGACGCCGATCCTGATGCTCACCGCGCTGACCTCGGTCGACAACAAGGTCGAAGGGTTCCAGTCGGGAGCGGACGACTACCTGGGCAAGCCGTTCGATCTGCGCGAGCTCTCCGCGCGCGTCCACGCGCTCATCCGCTCGTCGCGCCGCGAGCGCGACCGCAACCCGACCACCAACCTGCCCGGGTCGGGAGCGATGGAGGAGGCGGTCGCCGGGCTGCTCAAGGCCGCGCGCGAGGCGGCCGTGCTCCACTTCGACGTCGCCGGCTTCGACGGGTACGCCGACCAGATCGGCTTCGCCCGCGCGGAGACGATGGTGGCCTCGCTGGGGCAGCTCCTGCTCGAGTGCGGGCAGGGCCGCGGCGCGGAGTTCGTGGGGCACCTCGGCGGGGTCGACTTCGTCGCCATCGTCGGGCTCGACGACGCGGAGAAGCTGGCCGACGACGCGATCACGGCGTTTCGCGCCAAGCGGCCGGAGTGGCTGAAGGGTGTCGAGGCGGAGGGCGCCGCGCCGGCGGGCGCGGCCGCCGAGTCGCCGAGCGGGCTCCAGATGAAGGTCGCGGTGGTCTCGACGCGCGGCCTGCGCGGCGAGGACGAGCTGGCCGCGCGCCTGGCCACCACCATGCGTCAGGCCAAGCATCGCGAGGGGTCGGGCCACGTCGTCTGGGGACCGGAGCTGGCCTAGGGGCGAGGGTCGCTCCGATGCCGGCGACAGCGCCGGCGATGGCGACCCGCTCGGGCTGACTCCGCGAGACGACCGCGCCGATCCCGACGCGCCGCGCGCGCGCTTCCGCGTGGTCGAGGTCGGCGCCGATCTCGGTCGCTACCAGATCGGCGAGGAGCTCGGCACCGGCGGCATGGCGACGGTGTTCCGCGCCCGCGATCGCGAGCTCCGCCGCGACGTGGCGATCAAGGTGCTGTTCCCGCACCTGTGCAGGAACCGCGAGGTGGTGTCGCGCTTCCACCGCGAGGCGCGCGCCGCCGCGGCGCTGGACCATCGCCACATCCTGCGCGTGTTCGACGTCGGCGGCGGCGACACCGGCGAGGCCGCGCGCGGCGAGCTCGATCCACCGTACATGGTGCTCGAGCTGGTCCGCGGGCCCAGCCTCGACGTCATCGCCGCCGCGCACGGCGCGCTCCTGGCCGAGGTGGTCGCCGCGGTCGGCGCCGCGCTGTGCGGCGCGCTGGCCCAGGCCCACCGCGCCGGCGTCATCCACCGCGACGTGAAGCCGGCCAACGTCCTCATCGCCGAAGGCGGGCGGATCGTGCTGGGCGACTTTGGCGTGGCGCGGGTGGCCGACGACGAGTCGTCGGTGGTGACCCGGACCGGCGCGCTCCTGGGGACGCCGGCGTTCTTGTCGCCGGAGCAGGCGACCGGCGGGCAGCTCGACGCGCGCTCGGATCTCTACTCGCTGGGCGCGACCCTCTATCAGCTGGCCACCGGATCCCTGCCGGTGGCGGGGAACGCGGTGCGCGCGGTCGCGCTCATCGCCGCCGGAGAGGTGGTGCCGCCGCTGCGGCGCAACCCGCGCATCGGCGTGGACCTGGCCCGCGTCATCGAGCGGCTGATGCGTATGGATCCGGACGCGCGGTTCGCCGACGCCGGCGAGGCCGAGGCGGCGCTGCGTGCGGTGGTGGCGAGCGGCCTGGGCGACGCGCCGGTCGCGCCCGAGGCGACCAGCGGGGCAGGGCGAGCGCCCGGCGGCGAGCCGGAGGAGCTGGTGCGCGCGTTCTTCGCCGATCCGGTCGGCTGCCAGGCGCGGCTCCTGCCGGTGGTGGTCGCGCAGTCGCTGGCCGGCGCGCGCGCCGCCGCGGCGAGCGGCCAGCCCGTGCGCGCCCTGGCGCTGACCGATCGCGCGCTCGCGCTCGACCCGGACAATCGCGACGCCCTCGCCCTCATCGACGCGATCGGCCGCGGGCGAGTTCGGCGCCGCACCATCGCGCTGGGGCTGGCCGTGGTCGCCGCCGGCGCGGCGTGCTGGGGCGCGCTGGCGATGTGGCCGGTGTCGAGCGAGAAGGACGAGGTGGCAGACGGAGCGACCGCGGCCGCTGCCGCTGTCGGCGCGGCGTCGCGTGCGCCCGGCCGGAGCGGGGGCGCGGCGACCGCGGAGCCGGTGCGAGCCGGGGTCGTTCTGCCTGGGTCATCCGCGGGGGCATCCGGCGCGCGGGCCGCGTCGTCGGCGCCGGACGAGGCCGGGGCCGTTCCGCCCGGCCCGTCCGCGGGATCGTCGGCCGCACTGTCGGCGCGGTCCTCTGCCGCGCCGTCCGCGCCGGACCTCGGATCGTCGGCCGCCGCGTCGCCGCCGCACGCGCGCGAGCACGCCGTCGCCGGCGCGTCGGATCCTCAGCGCGGCACGAGGCCACGCGGCGCGATCGACGACGACTCTGCCACGCGCGCCCGCGCGCGCACCGCCCGGAATCGCGACGGCGACGGCGGCGACGGCGACCGCGACCGCGACCGCCGCCCGATCCCCGTCGACCGCGATGCCCCGTCGTCAGTCGCCTCGACGCAATCCGGTCCGGCCTCGACGCAATCCGGTCCGGCCTCGACGCAATCCGGTCCGGCCTCGAC
>Ga0193753_10000682_pt1 | contig 32463 bp, 17 predicted proteins | sample H1c2metaG_FD_144925 | JGI IMG/M metagenome (GOLD analysis project Ga0193753, IMG submission 144925) | Soil microbial communities from a riparian zone of the East river system, Colorado, United States - H1c2 | ecosystem: Environmental > Terrestrial > Soil > Riparian zone | place: USA: East...
GCGACAAATGGACGCTTTACATTCCTTCGGATCTGGGTTACGGAGATCGCGGTGCAGGAGAACAGATCCCTCCTTTTTCGACATTGGTCTTCGAGGTGGAATTGATCAAGGTCAATTAGCTACAAACGAGTTCAGAGGAAACTTTTCTGTAAGCTATATCAGTCTCAGTCGATCAGGGTAAAGATCCTGTTCCACCTAACCTTGTGAAGTAGGTCAGCATCCTGGTCGAGTGACATCCAAATGAATAACGGTTTGCCGACAACGTGATCTTCGGGGACAAAACCCCAGTAGCGTGAGTCCAGACTGTTGTGCCTGTTATCACCCATCATGAAATAGTAGTTTTGCCTAAAGGTGTAAGTCTTTAGCGGTTCTCCATTTCTGAGCAACCTACGGCCTTCAATGGTAAGCTTTCCAGGATCATCATAGAGCAAAATTGTTTGTCCATATAGCGCCAGGGTTGAATCATTGATGACGACATCCATTCCCATCCGGGGGATTGTTAACGGACCATAGTTATCGCCATTCCACTCAGAAAAGCGCGCCGAAGGAAAAATATTAGATTCACCTTGTTCCGGCACTTGCACAATCTCGTCAATAGACTTAACAAACGGCGTCCCCGTTATTTCCTGTTTCTGTTCCGTCGTCAGCAGCATCCGGTATACACTGGCCTGGCCGCCTCCTTTCCCCAGTAAATAAACATCGTCTTTATCAAGTTGGAACTTGCGAAGCGTCCGCTCCGTAATTTCACCGTCAGTCACAACGGTGTAGCTATACTTCATGTTAGCTGGATGTGCCATCATAGTCCCGTTAACACTCAATTCTCTATTATTGATGACCAACACGTCACCCGGAACGCCGACACAGCGTTTGACATAATATGTTTTCAGTTGAATCGGATACAATACACCGTCATTGAGACTTACCGGGGGCACATTAAAGACTACGACGTCTCCCCTTTTTACTTCGCTGAAGCCTGGCAACCTGTAAGAGGGCAGTGAAACCCAATCAAGGTAGGAAGGTATGTTTGTACCCCAGATCTTTTGATGGGTCAGTGGTATTTGCAACGGCGTGGTAGTGGTACGCGTGCCGTAGTGCAATTTGCTTACAAAGAGATAATCCCCAACCAGAATGGTGTTCTCCATGGATGGCGTGGGGACAACGAACGCCTCAACAGTGGTCCAACGAATAAGCGTTGCGGCCACTACAGCGAAGGCAATGGCATTAAACCATTCCTTGACAAATGTTTTGGGCGCGGCTGTTTTAGCCGAACGCCTGCGAAAGGAAAACGACATAAGTTTGATTTTCCTGATTAGTAGAATCTAACCAGCCAGAATTACACCGTCGTGGGTCCGATTGTCCTGAAAGGACAAAACATCAAAAAAAAAGAGGCGCCGGGCCTCTTTTCTATTTTTAGTTTGACAGCGAGTCAGCAGGCTCATTGACCCAGGGCACCTTCTTGGAAGCGTAATAGTCAATGTCCAAAGCCTTTAGGCGTGCCGCCTGGTTTCCGAGCCTTACCTTGTATTCCTCCCACCCCCTGCCAGTAGCAGGCGACCAGGCGATTTCAGCAAGCCCAATGATGCGCGGGAAAACCATATACTCGATCTCATCCATATTGCTAATGGTTTCCGTCCAAAGCGGTGCTTCAATCCCTAATATGTTATCGCGGGTAATACCTTTGACCCTTGTTGCCGGATCCCATATGTAAGCGCTGTCAACCTCGATGTAAGCTGCCCAATGCTGTCCAAGCTTGGTGGTGGAATCGTATTGCATATCGAGATACATCTTTGTCGCCGGTGACATCACGAGCTTAGATCCATTTGAAACGGCTTCAAGCGCGTGCTCTTTCTTCGACCAATATTGTGCGATGGCATTGGCAGCGCTGGCTTTTGTTTTGGAGTCAGTTTGCATCGTCGCTTCAGGACGTTTTTCATTCATGTTGATCTGCGCCGTCTCCTCCCAGCCGATCACCTGCTTGCCATGCGATTTCACTATGTCCCTCACCCTGGCAACAAATGGTATGTAGTGTTCTCGTTTGGTCGCGTGACTTTCATCTCCGCCAATGTGCATGTATGGACCAGGCGTGATGGCAGACATCTCTCTGATCACATCATCGATAAACTTATATGTTAGCTCATTCGTGGTGCAAAGGGAGCTAAATCCAACTGCAGTTCCCGTATAAAGCGTCGGCGTCTTTCCATTACAATTGAGCTCGGGATAAGAAGCCAGCGCTGCATTCGTATGGCCAGGCATATCAATTTCCGGTATGACCGTCATGAACCTGTCCTGGGCGTATTTCACAATATCCTTGTATTGTTCCTGCGTGTAAAATCCTCCTTTCCCACCGCCCACTTCTGTGCTGCCGCCATATGTTGTGAGCTTCGGCCATGACTTTATTTCTATGCGCCAACCCTGATCGTTAGAGAGTGAGAGGTGCAAAACGTTCATTTTGTAGATCGTCATCAGATCGATGTAGCGCTTGACATCATCCACATCGAAAAAGTGACGTGCGACGTCCAACATTGATGCCCTGAATGGATAGCTTGGATAGTCGCGTATGGTCCCCGTCGATATTTCCCATGGACCTTCCTGCAGTGAGCTGCGCTCAATCCTGGCGGGCAAAAGTTGACGAATAGTTTGAATGCCGTAAAATAAACCCGCGGGTTTGTTAGCTGACACCTTGAGCAATTCGGACGTTACGGTGATCTCATAACCCTCCTCACCGAGCTCTTGGTCCTGTTCATTTAACGTCAGTACTATGCTGCCCTCGGCCTCCGCCTTGTCAGTTGCCGAAGAAACTTTCAACGCATATCCTGTAGCCTTCGTAAGGCGATCGTGAAGATATTCACCAACGAATTGAAGCTCGGGTGCACTACCTGTTAAAATGATTCCCGTCTCTGGTGTGACCTCAAACACTTTTGCTGTAGCTGTAACAGACACTGGTTTGGGTATAATATTCTCCTTAGTAAGGTCGGTTGGTGGATGCTGCTTGCAGCTTGCAATGGCAGCGATGAGTAGAACGAAAAGCAATATTTTTCTGTAATGCATACGGGTAGTTTTAAGGCATCGAAAGTAGAAAAATTTAATTTCAACTACGTAAAGTTTTATTTCTGCATGATGACAAAATCGAAAATACAGGATTGCGATTGATCTTGGCCGGTGTGTGAGAAGCACGCAGCATCAGCAAGATGCTTGAATGGTACCAATGGTTATGTTCTGAACGCAAGGGGTTAGTATATTCACACAAACATCAGATACATGCAAGCGATTAATGAGAAGGTAATTTTAATCACGGGAGGTACTAAAGGTATTGGCTATGGAGTAGCAGAAGCCTTGATCAAAGAAGGTGCGCGGGTGGCTATAACAGGACGGTCTGGAGATGCTGCGAACCTTGCTGCTGATAACTTAAATAAGTTAAAGCCGGGATCTTCATTAGGAATCTCTGCTGATGTGCGCAATGAAAAAGACCAGCAAAGGGTGATTGATCAAGTCGCCAAGAAATGGGGAAAGCTCGATGTTCTGATCGCGAATGCCGGTGTTGGTTTTTTTAGCTCTATCGAAACACTCACAATCGAACAATGGCGCGAAACAATTGATACTAATCTGACGGGTGTCTTTCTAAGCATCAAGTCGGCGTTTCCGTTGTTGAAGGAATCAAAAGGCTACATCATCACGATGGCGAGTTTGGCGGGAACCAACTTCTTTGCCGGAGCCTCGGCCTATAATGCCAGTAAGTTTGGATTGGTCGGATTTACGCAGGCTGTGATGCTGGACGTCCGCAAAGACGGTATTAAAGTAACAACCATTATGCCCGGATCAGTAGCAACGAATTTTAACAATCACACTCCATCACCAGAAGACGCATGGAAAATTCAGCCTGAAGACCTTGGTCAAATGGTTATCGATCTCCTGAAGATGAATCCACGTACCCTTCCAAGTAAAATCGAAGTCAGGCCCAGCATTCCCAAATGAGTTGCACTGCAGCGCTTTGATTTACGCTCGTGGCGACCAGTGCTTCACGACAGTGTGGCCCGCCAATAACTGGTAATCAGAACTTCGGGCTAGCGTTATTTCTGTTCTATCTCCACGCAAGTACTATTTATGACCGATCTGCGACTAGCCGGTCCAACGTACTACGTCGTGCAGCTTGACCGTGGTGGAACCCCCCCGTCGAAATTAATGACTTGTTAACGATTGCGAAGAATTGTTCATCGCAATACATGCCTGATTATCAGTTATTTATACGTATATTTTCGAGTAACAGATAAGCCCCAGCTAACATCTGGAAAATTGCCCAAACCAAGACGCCATAGATGCCTTTTTCCCAAATTAAGGAAGTAAGGGTTCTTTTGTTTACGCCAAAAAACGGTCAAAACCCCGAAGAATCTATTAAAAACCCCTATTCGTGCCCGCACACGGGCTCTGGTACGTGCATTGTAAAACCTGGGGTACCCAAGCACATAATACCATGAACCTATTTGACCTGAAAAAGACACCCATTCTCCGAAAGGTGTTCCATTCCCTTTCGGCTCAGACCACCAAACCGACATGGTTGACGATTTCGTTCTTTGCAGCTTTTCTGCTCGTGTCTCATGTTACATTCGCAATTGCGCCAGTCCTTTCTGCCATTGAACTCACAACGGTTACTTACAATGAGGGAAATCCTGCCACGCTTGTCACGGTAGCATTAAATGTCACGGATGTCGACAGCCCTTCAATTTCGAGTGCGACAATTCAAATAACAGGAAACTTCAACACCACCGAAGACATTCTCAGCTTCACCAGCGCCTTTGGAATAACCGGAACATACAATGCAGCTACGGGAGTCCTTTCCCTTGCTGGCCTTTCGTCGCTGGCCAATTATAGAACGGTTTTGCGTACCGTAACATATCGGAACAGCAACACGGACAATCCTTCCAACCTGTTAAGGACGATTTCATTTACGGTCAATGATGGTACTTCTAATAGCAACACGGTTGGACGCAATTTCAATATCGTTCGCATAAATGATGTACCAACCGTTGCCAACCTCGAAGCAGCGACAATTACTTTTACTGAAAGCGACCCAGCTACACTGATCACCTCTGCGATCACCGTGCTGGATGTTGACAACGCGACGCTTACAAGCGCCACTGTCGCCATCGCACCTTTTAACAATCCACAAGACGTACTTGCATTTACCAATGCTTTTGGCATTACAGGTTCTTTCAGCGGCGGAACGTTAACGCTAAGTGGTGCGGCCACGGTCGCCAACTACGAAGCGGCCCTACGAAGCGTTACCTATCAGAACACTAATACGATCAACCCCGTCACAACTCTTCGCACCCTAACCATTCGCGTGAATGACGGCGCACTTCAAAGTGTCGCCGTAACGCGCACGATCACTATCATTCCGGTAAATGATGCCCCAATACTTTCTTTGATCGAAGGTACCAACATGACATACGCTGAAGGTGGAGCGGCAGCAGCAATGACCGCCACGATAACTGCGGCCGATGGCGACGATGCAAACTTAACACGTGCAACAATTCAAATAACAGGAAACTTCTCTACGGATGACGTTTTGTCTTACGCTCCTGCAACAGGTATTACGGGAGTATATGATGCGTTAACGGGGACCATGACGTTAACAGGGACCAGCAGTGTCGCAAACTATCGTAACGCTTTGCGTGCTGTAACCTTTCGCAACACTAACACGGACAATCCTTCGTCACTGGTCCGCACAGTAAGTTTTATGGTTAAAGACGCTCTCGATGACAGCAATGTCTTAACCAGAAATATCACATTCAATGCGGTCAACGACATTCCGGTACTTACCGGAATTGAAGGTACCTTACTTTCATATACAGAAGGTCAGGCCGCTACACCCGTTACTGCGAGCCTCACAATTACGGATGTTGACAATGTAAACCTGACCAGTGCCACGGTACAGATATTTTCTGGCTTCAATACAACGAACGACGTTCTCGTCTTTACCGATGGATCAGGAATAACATCATCATTCAATACTGTAACCGGCATGCTGACCCTGACAGGTCCCGCACCTGTTGCAACTTTTCAGGCCGCATTAAGAAGCGTCTCTTATCAGAATACCAACGATATCAATCCGACGACCACGAACCGCGTCGTGCGTTTCATTGTGAACGATGGCACCGCCCCTGCAGTAGCGGTCACGAGAACGATCACCTTCGCGGCTGTAAATGATGCACCAATTCTTTCAGCGATCGAATCAACTAATCTCGCCTATACCGAAGGCCAGGCGGCAACAATCATCAGCACCGCACTGACGGTAACTGATGGCGATAGTCCCAACCTCAATAGTGCTGTCGTTCAGATTACAGGTAATTTCATGGCAAGCGAGGACGTCCTTTCCTACGTCGCAGTAGCTGGAATTACGCCTGTGTATAATGCCGCAGCCGGAACTATAAATTTTTCAGGATCGAGCTCAATCGCCAATTACCAAAATATACTGCGCTCAGTGCGGTACAGGAACTCCAATAATAATACGCCATCGCCCCTCACGCGTACAGTAAGCTATACCATTTCTGATGCGGCTCTTGCCAGCAACACGGTTACCCGCAATATCGACGTGGCACCGGTCAATGACGCTCCGACGGTCGTAAATGACACGGGTACGACACCGGAGGAAGTAGCCATTAACATCTCAGTCCTTGCCAATGACACCGATGTTGATGACACCATCGATCCTTCCACTGTGACCGTTGTAACGCAACCTCTCAACGGAACCACAACAGTAAACACGACGACGGGCGTAGTCACATATACTCCAAATGCGGAATTCACGGGATCAAACAGTTTTACCTACACGGTGAAAGATGTTTACGGATCAACGTCGCTTGTCGCCACAGTTTCCCTAACAGTAACACTGATTAACGACGCACCTTATTTCACAGCCGGTCCCGACATCACCGTCAGCGAAGATGCTGGAACCCAAACTATCGCCTGGGCTACTGGAATCGATGATGGCGATCCTTTCACCCCGCAAACATTGACATTTGTTATAACGAATAGCAATACTCCGCTGTTCGCATCCGGTCCTTCGATCAACACGACGACCGGAGTCCTTACTTTCAGATCAAACAATAACGCTAACGGCATCGCAACCATTACTGTCGCCTTGCGTGATAATGGACTTTTAGTTGCCCCTCATGTAAACATTAGCGGCACCAAGACCTTCACTATCAAGGTAACCTCTGTCAACGATGCGCCTGTTGGTGTTGATGATTTTTACAGCACAAGCTCTAACACCCCATTGTCAGCGAATGCCAAGAGCAATGATACGGACCCGGAGGCCAATACATCGTTTTTGGCGCCTACGCCCTTGGTTGCACCACTTCACGGAACTGTCATACTAAACGCAGGCGGAACTTTTATTTACTCACCTGATGGTAATTTTACCGGTACCGATACTTTCACTTATCAAGTGTGCGACAATGGCACAGACGATGGAGTTGCCGCTTCCAGGTGTGGACAGGGCGTGGTTTCTGTAACAGTGAACCCCCCCAATGCTACGTGGAACATTGTGGGTAATAACTCAATTGAACTGAGCCCGAACAGCTTTATCCTGACCAAGGCGTTGAATAACCAGCAAGGTGCAGTATGGAACCGTACACCTTTGGATCTTCGCTACTCCTTTGAACTTGATCTTAATGCGATCTTCAGTGATCCTGGTACTGTCAGAGACGTGGGTGCTGATGGTATTATTTTCCTACTGCAACGCGACACAACCCCTCCTCCATTGAACGTGCCTGATCTGCCGATCTACGCGCGCGGTTCGGTCGGTGAATATCTTGGAGTGGGTGGAATCGATCCATCAATTGGTATCGAAGTAGACACATATCAGAATGGCGGCGAACCTGCGTACGATCACATAGCCGTAAGCAAGAACGGAAGTGTATACGACATCGTGGCCAGTCCCGTACCCGCACTGGTTGACGCTTCAAATAATCCCCTCAACATTGAGGATGGCGTATGGCACACAGTAAGGATCAAATGGGATCACCCAACCAATGCGCTTCGCATAGCGTTTGACGGTATTGAGAAAATCGTCTATAACAACGACATCATAGCGTCCATCTTTAGCGGCAATCCCAAGAACGTATTCTGGGGATTCTCCTCCAGCACCGGTGGCCAGAACAATTATCAGGCTGTTTCAGGCATTGCGATGACCATCATCAACCTGGCGCCAAATGCTGGAACGGACGTCAATTCAACTGATGAAGACACCGCAGTAGCCGGTTCGTTAATGGACAACGATACGGACCCCGAGAATGCTACCACCCTTCACGTTCTAGCGGAGACAAAGAATTCATTGCACGGTAGTGTCGTCATCAAAGCAGACGGCACGTATGTCTACACGCCCGAAGCTGATTACAATGGAAATGATTCATTTACATATCAGGTTTGTGACTCATACGCTCCCAATGCTTGCAGCACAGGTACCGTCAATATCACCATTGCACCCGTTCAGGATGCACCAACGTCAGATCCCGACGCATTTGTAACAAGCGAAGACACGCCACTTGTTGTTGCCTGTAACTGTGTGCTGGACAATGACAAGGACGTTGATGGTGAAACACTGACTGCCGTAGAAGTTAAGCCAGTTACACACGGAGCGCTCGAATTGCATAGTGATGGAACATTCATATACACGCCTGACCAGGATTTCTTTGGAACCGACACGTTTACTTATCATGCAACGGATGGTATCGATGAAAGTCCTGAGACGCTGGTGACGATAACGGTCTTACCTGTTAACGACGCTCCCGTAGCGTTCGATGACAACGCAACTGTAAACGAAGATACCCCGACTTCTCTTCCTATTCTCTCCAATGACGTCGATGTGGACGATGAGCTTACGCCTACTATGGTAAACATAATAGCGGCACCGTCACACGGTACAATCACGATAACTGCCAGTTCAGTTACTTACACTCCTCAACAAGATTATTTTGGACCGGATTCTTTTACATACACACTGAAAGACCCAGCAGGTCTGACCTCCAATATCGCCAACGTTGCGATCACGGTCGCCCCAGTAAACGATGCACCCGTAACCCTGAACGACGGTGCTTCCACGGCGGAAGAACAGCCTGTAACAATTGATGTGCTGACTAACGATTCAGATGTCGACAATGCCATTGACCAGACCACGGTTGTCGTTGTCAATGGTCCAATGCACGGTACCGTTGAAGTACAGCCTAACGGAACGATTATTTATATACCCTCAAAAGATTACACTGGTGCAGATAATTTCGATTATACGGTGAAGGATGTTTCTGGCACAGTCTCCGCTCCTTCGACGGTAACTGTTGCTATCACCCCGGTGAACGATGCTCCGGTTGCTTCCAACGATGCAGTAACAACGCTGGAGAACACCGCAGTTAACATAAATATTACTAATAATGATATTGATGTTGACAATAACGTTAACCCCTCATCGGTAATCATTGTAACGAATCCTGCTCATGGAACATTGACGGTCGATGCAGGTGGAATCGCAACATACGCTCCTACGACAGACTATCTTGGTGAAGACACTTTCACTTACACAATCCAAGACCCAGACGGGTTAATCAGTGCTCCGGCAACAGTTACAATCACAGTTGTGCCACCTAATCGCGCACCGCATGCTGTGGACGACGGCCCGATCGCGCACAGATTTCTCCTCGACCTTACGATCGATGTACTGAAAAACGACTACGATGTTGACAATGAACACAATGAGCTCACGATCGTTTCAGTTTCGGATCCGAATATGGGTACGGTAAGCATCGTCGACGGACAGATCGTCTACCATCCTAACGGCACGACCTCTGGAGTTATAACATTTTCATATACCATCAAGGATCCTGCTGGCCTCACAGCTGAAGCAGTCGTTACGATTGAATACATCTACAATCCGCTGGAAGTATCGGAAGGTTTCTCACCCAACAATGACAACAACAATGATTCATGGTATATCCTGAGCATTGAAAATTATCCCGGCAACAATGTTAAGATCTTTGACCGCTGGGGATTATTAGTGTACCAAAAGGAGCACTACGAAAATGATATAGCTCCATGGGATGGCCGGGCGAACAGCGGTCAGCAGTCAGGTAAGTTATTAGACCAGGGCACATACTACTACATGCTTGATGTGGGCGGTGAAATAAAGCTCCTGAGCGGATTTGTAATGATCGTACGATAATTGAAAAAATTCAACGAATTCACAAAAACAAAAGCCATGAGAACCCCTCGTATACTGGTGATGTTTGTCGGACTATGGATGACTGGTGCGCCATTACTTGCACAACAGAATTCCTTGTTTACGCAGTATATGTTTAACGGATTGGTAATCAACCCTGCGTATACTGGTAGCCACGAATCGATGACCGCCACAGCCGCTTCACGGTCACAGTGGACCGGTCTTAAAGGCGCTCCCCAAACTCAGGTTGCATCACTGCATTCTCCGATTAAATTCTCAAGGTCGGCTGCTGGCGCCTTGCTCCTTCACGATCAGGTTGGCGTCACCAATCAATATATGGTGTACGGAACTTACGCTTATCACATTCCCGTTTCAAAGAACGCGAAACTCGCCGTCGGTGGCCAGGCAGGTGTTACGTACTACCAAGCCAACTTGTCTGAACTGAATATCGTCACGCAGAACAATCAGGCCGACCCAACGTTTGCGCGCAACGATAGTAGATTCTTGCCTAATTTGGGAATTGGCGCATATTATTATTCCAAGAGAACCTACGTCGGCCTATCCCTTCCAACGTTGATCAACAACAAATGGAACAGCCAGGATGCTAACACGGCAAGACAAAAAAGGCATTACTTCCTTTCAGCTGGCCATATTATCGACCTCGGTACCAACGTAAAATTTAAGCCTAACGTCCTGCTCAGGTGGGAAGAAGGCGGACCTTTTCAATACGACATTAACGCAAACGTGCTGTTCCATAATGTAATATGGGTCGGTGTGAGCTATCGCATGAATGACGCCATCGACGGACTCCTTGAATTGGTGATCAACAATCAGCTGAATATTGGATATTCGTACGGTTACCCGACAACCGCGCTTGCAGTAACGCAATCAGGAACCCACGAATTTGTACTCAACTACCGCATTAAACGGAACAAGAACATCGTCTTCTCACCCCGATATTTTTAAGATGAAAAGCATTGCGACTTCTTTACTATTACTTTTTCTGTTCGTTGCGCAGGCAAACGGACAACACGGCAGCATTGCTTATCGCGATCTTGCAGATTCGCTTTACAGGCACCATCATTACCAGTATGCGGCCGACTACTACGAAAAGGCCCTGAAGAAATCCAAGGAGCCAGGTTACCTGATGCTGCAGCTGGGCAAATGTTATGATAAAGTGAATAGCCCCGTCGTGGCTGAGAAATGGTTTACGCTTGCTGCGGCCAACAAGGCGCAATTTTCAGATGAAGACTCGTATCTTTTTGCGGAAGCACTTATCGCGCAACAAAAACGGAGTAAGGCTGATTCCGTTCTCGAACGCATACTCGCGACTAATCCTAACGCGCATCTTGCCCGTACTGCATTGTCAGACATACGAAATTTTGAAAAGTTTTTTCAGGATTCAGCACTCTTCAAAGTCTCAGGTCTTTCCATCAACACTGACGTCGCCGAATTTTCACCTGTGTTTTACAAAGATGGTCTTGTATTCTCTGCAGCTAAGCAGGAAGGACCTCTCCGTAAAAAGTATCATTGGGATAACAGCAATTTTTTAAATCTATACTATACCCGCAAAAGCGGAAACACCTTTACCGAACCCACGATTTTAGACAAAGATCTGAACACCCGGAACCATGACGGTCCAGCGATGTTCTACGATAATTATCAAAAGATGATACTCAATCGAAACCAGCGCGTTAAGGTTGAAGGAAGGGAAGACGTCTATGAATTACGCCCGGGTTTATACGATGCACATTACAATGCCGGAAAATCAACGTGGAATGTAACGCCGCTGCCGTTCAATGAAACTGCATATTCGTACGCACATCCATCCGTTTCTGAAGATGGTAATGTCCTTTACTTTTCGTCGGACAAGCCTGGCGGATATGGTGGGACAGATATTTATAAAGTGGAGCGTGCAGGAGGCGTTTGGGGAGCTCCTTTCAATCTCGGCCCATCGGTCAATACCATTGAAGACGAAGCATTTCCGTTTTTCGTCAATAACACTTTATACTTTGCCTCCAATGGACATGGGGGGTTAGGCGGCCTCGACATTTTCATCAGCAACTCCTCCCCTAACGGATTTACACCCCCTGTAAATCCTGGTTTTCCTATTAACTCGTCATCTGATGACTTTTCATTGATCACAGATTCCTTAAAAACGGACGGATATTATGCATCGGCAAGAAAAGGCAGCGATGATATTTTTACGTTTCATAAACTCACCCCGAAGATCAAACTACTTGCACATATTTTTGACGCCGAAACCAAGGCGTCACTTCCTAACGCGAATATTCAGGTCATCACCAATGGCGCAGAAGATCTTACGATGAACGCTGATGTGGACGGCAAGTTCAATTTTTCGCTGCCATCAGAAATGGCCTACATCATCATCGGTACCAAAGACGACAGGATTGGAATGATTTCCGATATGGTGGATTCAAGCCGGAACCATGAGATCCCAGCATACCGCGACACCACTCGCGTAACGTGCGTAGGTCTGGTAAAAGACGAATTCGGGCTCGCTGTGAATGCATCCGTGATTACCATTACGGATAGCACTACTGGACAACGATACGTACACCCAGGCAACCAATCCATCATCACCTTTAGGGGTGACAAAGGTCATCGTTACATCATTTATGCAGAACATGAGCTTGGAAACAAGGCTGAGCATACCCTTGACATTGCAGCAGATGATCGCGGCACCAAACGGTTTACCATCATTTTGAATAGCACCCCACTTAACCTGGAAATGTCGGCTCGTGTGTTTCGCGCGGACAACAATGACGCGCTTGTAAACGCCGATGTCAAGATCATAACGTTCGCTGACCATGACCAGGAACTCACTACCAACAGTGAGGGTATGGTAGATTTCAGTCTGGGCATAGGTACAGCATACGTCGTCATAGCCACGAAAGATGGACTTTCGGGTATGCACTCCGGCATGGCTGAAAGAGGGACAGAAAAATCCTTCATCATTCATCCGGTGCCGGCGTATGGTGATCACGTAAACACCGTCCTCGGAATGGGACTTGTTACGTCAACTTCTGGAGAACCTGTGGAAGGGTACGTAGCTACCGTCACCGACAAGAGTTCCGGGGACAAAATCACGGTTCAGGCAAACAAAGGCGTAGTCACATTTTTGGGAAAACGTGGAGCATCATACAACATCAGCCTGGCCCATGACGGCTTTGAGACACAGCTTCAGGAACTCCATATTCCTGACCATGGCGAGGACACGGAAAAGTTTGCCGTTGTCCTGAAAGGGCAAGGTGGTCGTGAAGGACAGGTTCCTATGGACCAATCTCCGCTTTTGGCGGCACAGAACAAGCCATCAACCCTTATCTTATTAGATACCGAATCCGGCGGGTCAAAGGCATTCCTAGTTTCTGATGAAAAGCTTAGAGAAATTACTGAAAAGGACGGTCAACTTTATGTCACCAGTGGTAACGTCAATGAAAAGCTTGGAAAAGGAACCCTGGCTGAACTCAAGACAAATCCTTCAATTTTGGCAGGCAAGGGCATAGGAAAGGTTAATGGCCCTGCCATCAGAAACATCTATTTCGACTTCGACAAATCTAGCCTGGACAAGGATGATGAGCAAAGACTTCAACAGGTGCTGTTGGTGTTGGGTCACGACGCTTCGTATGGCCTTACCGTGGCAGGACACGCCGACGATCGTGGAAATGAGAATTACAACATAAGACTATCAAAGAGGAGGTCTGCGGCCGTATCAGGATACTTGTTTGATCATGGAATTAGCAAGACACGCATCAGCCAGAAGGCCTTTGGTGAATCCCGTCCGGCCGTCACATGCATCGGCGGCAATTGTACCGAAGATGATCATCAACTAAACCGGCGTGCTGAGTTTGTACTGACCGCGCCTGTGGCAAATACACCAGTTATGATTTCGCGGGCTGACAAAAGTAAAAAGCTCGATGACTATCGCGTACTGCTCGAAAGTCACGGTGGCAAAGAGGTTGACGGGGTGTCTTTCAAGATCAACATCGGGGCGTATAGGAAGAAACATGACCTTGCTTTCGCGGAACTGGCAGACCTGGGAAAAATTGAATCGGAGAAGCACAATGGTATTACTTACTACACCTTGATTGAATATCAAACCCTGCAAGAAGCGGAAAATATCCGTCAGCAAGTGCAGCAGCGTGGAATCCAGGGAGCGTCAATCTCAATATACCATCACGGGGAAAAAATAAAATTGTCACGTTTTTCAAGCCTCGTTAAATAGGGCGAGGTTGAATAATTGCGGGGGACGCTACAAGTTGTAGGGCAAGCGGCTATCTTCGCCAATAGCAACTAAGACCCCCACACATGGATTTATCCAACTACAAAATCGGAACAGCAGCCGTCTGGGCCGGTGAAACAGAACCCTTTTACATGGGTGCAACCACGCCACCCGTGGTCAACAGCGTTACGTACGCTTACGATGACCTGGATCACTGGCATGATGTTGCCACTGGAAAGCGAGAAGGCCACATATACAGCCGCAATACTAACCCAACGGTCCGCGTATTGGAAGAAAAGATTAAAGCGCTCGAGCATGCTGAGGCAGCTACATCTTTTTCCTCAGGGATGGCGGCCATCAGCAACACATTATTTGCGCTTCTTTCACCGGGAAAAAAAGTTGTGTCAATTAAGGATACCTACGGAGGTACCAGCAAGATTTTTCTCGAGTTCCTGCCCGCGTATCAAGTACACGTAGCCCTGTGTGAAACAAACAGTCCCGACGCTGTCGAGGCGGAGATTGCTAAAGGATGCGATTTACTTTACCTCGAAACACCGACAAATCCCACCCTTAAGGTAGTGGATATAAAAAGGCTGACCCTGGCGGCAAAGAAAGCTGGCGCGCTGACCGTGGTTGATAACACTTTCGCGACGCCCGTTAATCAAAATCCCTTGGTATTGGGCGCTGACCTTGTTGTGCACAGCGCTACCAAGTTTCTCTGTGGGCACTCTGACGCCATGGGCGGAGTTCTTTGTGGAAAGAAGGAACTTGTTGAGAAAGTTTTCCGGTTCAGAGAGATCAACGGCGCATGCCTCCATCCTGATTCAGCCTACATGATTGCACGTGGTATGAAAACGCTTGCCATTCGAGTAGACCGTCAGAACACATCCGCCCTAAAGATCGCGCACTTTCTAAAAGGACATCCAAAGATCAAGGAGGTGTTTTATCCTGGACTTGAAAGTCATACTGGTCATGAAATTGCAAAATCTCAAATGTCCGGGTTCGGTGGAATGATGAGCTTCGCCATCCACGGTGGTTATGACAATGTCAAAAAATTCTTACCGAAGTTGCAGCTGGTACACCTGGCCGCCAGTCTTGGCTCCGTGAGCACGTTGGCTGGTCCACCGCGTACCACAAGCCATGTGGAACTTACAGAAGAGCAACGAAAGCAACTTGGGATCTCTGAGAGTTTGATCCGCTATTCTGTTGGTATTGAAGACGCCGAAGATCTTATGAGCGACCTTGATAAAGCACTTGCAACGATCTGAACTGGTTGCTTTGTTCGTATGTCTTTAAAACCGATCTTATTTTGACCACCACGCATTTTTATCGCGACATAAAATCACTCAGACTTCCTGTAACGGACGTCTTGCAAGAACGTTATTTTTACAATGTACCTGATGATTGGTCTATCATCATCGCTGACGTTCAGAATTCGACTGCGGCAGTCGCAGCAGGCAAGCACAACGACGTTAATCTGGTAGCCGCAGGAAGTCTTATCGCCGCCCTTAATATTGCCAAGGAAAAAAACATTGAGATCCCATTTTTCTTCAGCGGTGATGGCGGTGCAGTAATTGTGCCCGGAAGCGTAACCAATGACGTGCTGACGGCATTGGAAATTCACAATGATAATTCCTTCAGAAACCTTGGACTTAGAATGCACATTGGGAGTGTTACCGTTGGCGATATAGTTGCCAAAGGTGCAATCCTGAAAATTGCAAAAATGCAACTTGGTGAAAGTCTCGACAAGGCCCTGGTCCTGGGAAATGGCCTGAAAGTGGCGGAGACCCAGGTTAAAGGTGCGAGTGCCCGAGCCATTTCTCCGAACCCTTCCCAGCAGATCCTTAACATGGCTGGCCTCGAATGCCGTTGGGACAAGGTCAAACCACCCGCCGATGAAAGTGAGATCGTTTGCTACCTGATAGAAGCGAGACGCATAATTGATCAGGCATCTGTTTACAGGAAGGTGATGTTAAAAATAGATGAGCTTTATGGGAATCTGGAGACCAGGAGTCCCCTATCCATGAATCGGTTGAAGTTGCTCCTGAGCTTGCAGAAGATTGAGAAAGAAATGTTAGTAAAGTATGGCCGGTGGAAGATTAGATACTTCTTTCGAACGTTGATGGAAGACGTATTGGGGATTTTTTATTTCCGATTTGACCTGGGCCTCGGGAACGTCACTGGACGAAAGTATTTGGCCCAGCTCATTGCAAACGCCGACACCCTGACCATAGACGGCCGGATCAATACAATTATCTGTGGAAGGTCGGATAAGAGAAAGGACTTCCTGAACTTCCTTTCCACGCTGGAAACGGCCGGCGAAATCTTTTTTGGACATCATAGCAGCAAGGAAAGTGTGATGACCTGCTACATTGAAAATAGGAACGCGAAGCACATTCATTTCATTGATGGGTCAGAAGGTGGTTACACGGAGGCCGCGAAGGCACTTAAACAGAAATTTATTAAACCGGTTTGACGGCGTATGGGGTCGACGAAATTGCTACCCATTGTACGGGCCGCTACCCGTCAGGATTAGTAGCCTTCATCGTTATCGAATGGGTAGTCAAATGATGTTTTTCTCAAATTTTAGTCCTATTTTGACGATCTCCCCCATGATTTTGAACAGACAGTAATAAGTGCAGATGGTGTGCGAACTATGATATGAAAAGACTGCTGAAATGGATGGGGTATCTACTTGCCGGATCCATCGTGATCCTTTTGGCACTGGTCTTACTGCTAAATGCATATAAAGCGGAGATTCTCACCGCAATCAATCAAAACCTTAAGGAGAAGATAAATGGAGATGTGCATATCGGCGATATTCGCGTCACAGTTCTCCATAATTTCCCTCACATTTCAATCATTCTAGACGACGTTTATTTACAAGGGCCGGAATACAACAGGTTTCAGCGCCCGTTCCTGAAAGCTGAAAGAATTGATATCAACATCAAAGCGATGCGGCTTCTTAACAAGGAGATCAGCATTCGCTCCATAGACGTGGAGCATGGTGATGTCTTTGTGTTTAAAACCCGCGATGGATTTACGAACTCAGAGATTTTGAGAAAAGACCCATCCCCTCAACGACCATCGAGCGGGCAGCTTAAGGTAACAGGTTCCAAGATCGTCAATCTCGAAGATGTGCACATTGTATACCACGATTCACTCAAACACAAAAGCTTTGGCGTGCATTTTATTCGAACCGAGAACTCAATCTCTGGAAAGGGACACGTTACTTCAATAGAGATCAACGGTAACATGACCTTTGATGGACTCATGCTCAATGCGTCCAAAGGTCAATTCCTGAAAGGCAAGAACACCCTTGCCAGTATTAACCTTGAGATAGATTCGACCGGTAAAAATGTTGCTGTTCTGCCATCCAAGCTGATCTTTGATAATTCTTCGCTCCTGGTATCCGGTAAATTCTTATTCTCGGAACCTGCGCGGTTTCAGTTGGATATTGTCTCTGAGAAACTGGATTATACAGAAGGACTTACGATACTACCTGACACGTTGGCCAAGAAACTGGGTAAGTACAATGTCGAAAAGCCAATCGATATCAAAGTAAATATCGAAGGGGTGTTAGAGCCAGGAATAAAACCTGCTGTGAATGTCGCATTCTCCTTTGCCGACAGCAAGGTTAGTGCAGGTAAAGTTGTCATGGAGAAAACAACCATCGATGGTACATTCATCAATCATCTCAACCCAGATCTTCCTAATGACGCCAATAATTCACGATTACAGTTTGCTCATTTGAAAGGCTTAATCAACGACCTGCCAGTTGAGGCTACTGTTACGCTAAGCGACATGAGAGATCCATTACTTGAGTTGCAAGCGGTATTTAGTGTTGATCTCAAAGATCTCAATGACAATTTCGACACGACAAAGCTAAAATTGACCACCGGCCACTTCGTCTCAACCTTTTTCTATTCTGGCAAACTTCGCGAATACCTGGATGACACGCGCACGACATATGAGGGAAAGCTCGCAGGTGAAGCCAAGATCACGAATGGCGGCCTTGAATACCTAAGCAGCAAAGTCCATCTCAATAACATAGAAGGGACATTTGGATTTACCGAAAAACAATTTGACGTACGGAAGTTAATGTTGACCCTGAACAAGAATGAAATTGAAATGCACGGAACCATGAGTGATTTCATTCCATTCTTTGTTAACCCGAAGAATACCGGTAAACTGAGGCTTGCTATAAATTCCCCAAAATTGGATATTACTGGTCTTCTTCAGCCCCGCAATCGCCATGCGACACGAAAGGCGAAAGCGGCCTCCAAGAAAAAAGTCGCCTACATGGTTGACCGGCTCAATGACGAGTTGGAGTTCGATATCGATTTCAATATCAAGGAATTTTCAAACAATAATTTCAAAGCTTCCAGCCTGAAAGGCAAAATGAGTCTGGCAAAGAATGTTTTTCTGATCAAAAACGCCGGGATGAATTTTGCAGGCGGAAAAGTAGCGATGAATATGAGGGTATCTAATCTTCAAAGAAAAGTGAACCCCTTACTCATTACGGCTAAGCTGGACCATGTCGCGTTGAAGCAATTTTTTTATTGCTTTAATGATTTTAATCAATCGACATTCAGGCATCAACATGTGGACGGAAAGCTTAGCCTTGACCTGGAAATGACAGCCGAAATCAACGATAAACTTGAATTCCTGATGCCTAACCTGAGGGGGACGGCAAAGTTTACTATTGAAGATGGAAGGCTAACAGACTTTGAACCTATGCAACGACTCAGTAATTTTCTCTTGAAGGGCCGGGATTTTTCGGATGTACAGTTCGGTGAAATTAAATCGCAGATCGCTATGCGGGGGACAAAGATGGATGTGAGCAGAATGGAGATCGAATCAACCGTCTTAACGATGTTCATAGAAGGACGATACGATATCGGGGACAGCTCTGATCTCAGCATTCAGGTTCCGCTCAGCAACCTGAAAAAACGCGATCAGGATATCGCGCCGGAAAACATCGGGATCGATGCCAAAGTTGGCGCAAGTGTATACTTAAGGGTACGACCAGATAAGAACGGAAAGACCGCGATAAGCTATGATCCTTTTAAAAAATTCCGAAAGAAAAAGAAGAACACTAAGGATACCTGAAATCGGACATGTTACCTATCCGTTAAACTATCATTAATTCACACAAGTGTTCATTATTCTCTATTGAATTGTCATAGTTTTAAGTTCACGATCCCAGGTATGGACACCAGAAGAGAATTTCTAAAAAAAGTTGCAATGTTGTCGGCCGGTGTAGGCCTGGCGGGTACGATGCCGGAGTCAATTGCTAAGGCGTTGGCCATAGATCCGGCGTTAGGGAGCACATACCTTGATGCGGAACATGTTGTAATATTGATGCAGGAGAACAGATCATTCGATCATAGTTTTGGTACGTTGCAAGGTGTTAGAGGTTTTAATGATCCAAGAGCGATCAGACTCCCAAACAAGAATCCCATTTGGCTACAAACAAACGAGAGGGGTGAAACGTATGCTCCCTTTCGCCTGAATATTAAAGACACTAAATCCACCTGGATGGGATCCCTTCCCCATTCATGGACCGATCAGGTTGATGCGAGAAACCACGGAAAGCTCGATGCCTGGCTCACGGCGAAGCGTTCCGGTAACAAGCAATACCAGCAGATGCCCCTGACGTTGGGCTATTACACGCGAGAAGACCTGCCTTTCTATTATTCCTTGGCTGATGCTTTTACGATATGTGATCAGAATTTTTGTTCGTCGCTTACCGGTACCACACCCAATAGATTGTATCTCTGGACCGGAACCATCAGGGAAAAGCCAAACCCAGAATCTTATGCAAATGTCAGGAATGAGAACGTAGACTACGATAAGCAAGTCAGTTGGAAAACTTTTCCGGAACTGCTGGAAGAACAAAATATTTCCTGGAAGATCTATCAGAATGAATTGAGTGTCGGAGTCGGGTTTGAAGGCGAAGAAGATGCCTGGCTTTCAAATTTCACTGATAATCCGATCGAATGGTTCAGTCAATACAATGTTAAATTTCTGGAGGCCTATAGAAAAAATCTTCCTGACAGGATCAATAAGCTATCACAGCAAATAGCGGACGCCGAATCAAAGCCATCCCCGGGCACGTCAGAGGACATCCGCAAGTTGAATGAATGGAAAGAGGACCTAAGGACGTCAAAGGAGGACCTGATCCGCTATACACAGGCAAACTATGATAAGCTCAGCGCTTTTGAAAAGAACCTGCACGAAAGGGCATTTACAACGAACAAACATGATCCAGAATATCATCAGTTGGTGGATCTCCAATACAACGATGGCGCTAGTGAACGTCAACTGAAAATTCCGGCGGGCGACGTTTTGCATCAATTCAGAAGTGATGTGAAGGAGGGGAAGCTGCCAACTGTTTCCTGGCTAGTTGCTCCAGAGAATTTTTCCGATCATCCAGGCGCACCCTGGTATGGAGCATGGTATGTATCAGAGGTCATGGATATTCTTACGCACGACCCGGAAATATGGAAGAAAACTATTTTCATCCTCGCCTATGATGAAAATGACGGATACTTCGATCATGTTCCGCCGTTCACAGTCCCGAGCCCCAACCAGCAACATGAAGGACTCACATCACAGGGAATAAATACAAGCCTGGACTATGTAACGCTGGATCAAGACAAACGCAAGAAATCTGAGGCACAATGCCGTGATAGTTCCATTGGATTGGGATTCCGAGTGCCATTGATCATTGCTTCACCCTGGAATCGTGGAGGCTCTGTATGCTCGCAGGTATTTGATCATACTTCCGTGCTGCAATTCCTTGAAAAATTTGTAGGACATAAGTTAGGCAAGTCATTCGCTGAAGAAAATATCAGCGCGTGGAGGCGCACGATATGCGGCGATCTTACCGCAACATTCAAACCATATGATGGTGAAGAGATGGCTTTGCCGGTTGTACTGAAAAAGGATGCCTTCATCGAAAGCATTCATCAAGCGCAGTTCAAGACGGTTCCGAATGGTTTTCGACTATTAACAGATACCGAAATAAGTGAGATCAATCGGAATCCGCTCTCGAGCTCATTGCTGCCGAGACAGGAATCGGGTTCGAGAATTGCGTGCCCGTTACCGTATGAACTGTATGTTGATGGCAAGTTGAGTACCGACAAAAAGACATTCGCGATCGTGTTGCGGGCTGCTAAAGACGCTTTTGGTGATGTTGCCGCGGGATGTCCTTTCAATATTTATGCTCCTGGTAAATATCAACGTCCAGGAAGTACGGTGTTTGAGACGGTGAAGACCTGGTCTTATGCAGTTCGCGCAGGTGATACGCTGACTGACGTGTGGCCCGTGTCTGCTTTTGAGGGAGGCAACTATCATTTACAAGTGTACGGCCCAAACGGATTTTTTCGTGAGTTTGGAGGTGACACTCGGGATCCCGGGCTAACAATATCTTGCTCATACGAAAAAGCCACGGGTGGTAAGTCCAGCGGCAAATTAATACTCAACCTCACTAACACGAGTGATTCGACGTATACAGTTAACATCGCAGATAAGTCTTATGGGATGCCTGCGGTGGTCAAAACCATCGCTGGGAAAAAATCACTTAACGTTCCCATGGATCTTTCTAAAAGCTACCGTTGGTATGACTTCACAGTACTCGTAAAAGATCACGGTCAATTCTTCAGACGGCTTTCTGGCAAAGTAGAAACCGGTGAGTGGGGAATGACGGATCCAGCCATAGGGAGAGAATTATGAGTTATGAGTTATGCACAGAGATCTTTGCGCCACTTTGCGAACCCTTGCGTCTTAGCAGTAAACTGCATTTTTCAATTCATAATTTATAATTCATAATTCATAATTTCTCAAGATGTCTATCTTTAGGAAACTTATGTCATGTGAAGATATTAATTGTCGATGATGAAGAGCTCGACTTGTTTATTACCCAGAAGTTTCTAAGCCTGGAATTCGAAACAGAAGGCTTTAGCTCTTTAAATCAGGCTGTGGCCTGGGCCCAGCAAAATGATTTTGACGTTGCGCTGATTGACTACTACCTGGGCCCAGATGTTTACGCAACAACACTGCTCTCCCAGCTATTGACCATCAAGGGGAAATCATTCAAAGCATTCGTGGTTTCAAATTATGTGGACGACCGGCAGGTACTGGAACTAAAGAATGCCGGTTTCACGGATATCATTTTTAAACCCTTTACGCTCGAATCTTTTAAAAAGAAAATTGCTGCGGTATGAATGGCCTTAACTAGCCATCATTGTCCCCAAACTGGCACCGGCGTAGTTGGATCAAATAGTTCATCAAGGTAGTACGGACGCTTAAAACCATTATCGCATGGTTTATCGTCAATTGGATAGAGGCAAGGACCATAAACGGTGAGATTGCTTTGTACCATAAGGCTTTTTGGGTCCCCATTTGGCAAAAGTGAAACTTCGTGTAGTCTGCCCAGTACGCAGTGACCCAGTTCATGAAAGAAAAACGTTTCCTTTTCCGGATCTGAAAACCAGCACTCAAAGTCAGGACTAATTGAAATGATCTTTTGAATATTGGCGTCGAGTGATGCGGAATTGCACTGGCCGCAATATTGATCGGGTAGTGTATTGTCCTCTTGAATGACCAGATTCTTGACTTCAATTGTTTCTCCCCTCGCTGCCGCTTCCCTGATAAATGCATCGATGAATGGCTGTAAAGCCGGGGGTACGTCATAAACGGGTTTGAAGTCGTCTTCCTTGGAACATCCCAAGCACATCACCAGAAGGATAAATATTGGAAGGCGCATATTTAATAAAGATAAACAATGTCCGTATGAATTAACAATTTAAGCGTGGAATAGATAACCGCCAATAGGTTTCTCAATCCTTAACATTGCAGTATCTTGTGCCGACAGCAAATCGTATTTTGACCATGACGTCGCGTTGTAATTTATTAAGAGTACCGATAGTGTTCATTTTTCTTTCGTTGCTAGCATACCTAACGCGTGCGCAAGGGCAATTCTCAGGTTCCATGAAGTCTCTGATCAATAAGACTTATCAGGACAGCAAGCTGATACCTGAACTTCAAGAATTTGAATTTCAGGAAGGCAGCCTTGTCTCGGATATTGATGACCCCGAATCCATCACGGTCGATGTTTTCGAAAAGGGAAACAGGTCAATCGTATTTTTTAGCATCATGGAGGACACTATAAACCATTTTTACCGGGTCATGGACGTCGTAGAAGTTACCGAGATCCACGAAGGTTGGAAGGTACGCACCACATTCTGCAGGCAGTTCGGCGTCGACAACGTAGAAGTGATAGCGTTGGTGAAATCCTCACAGGCTGAGTATCTCAAACCGGCCAGCAAAGCCTGGAGGTTCAATCGTGACAAGCGAAAATTTGAAGCGCTGGACCCCGCTGGTGTTGACTGCCGGCAGGAGGGCTAAATCGTAAATTTGTAACGTTATTGAAGATCGCGATGTAACGTTTTTGTTACAAAGTAAACGGGCATTATTTTATAATATGCTCATTGTCAATGCACTATACCTTGGTATGTTGTTTGGAATAGTAACTCAAACAACTTCTACATGATCAGGAATTACCTCCTCCTCCACCTTAGGTCTTTGTGGCGCAACCGAAGTCACGGATTCATTAATATTTTGGGATTGTCACTGGGAATCACCTGCGCCATCGTCATTTTTCTCATTGTTAGGTTTGAATTAAGCCACGATGACTATCACGATGACAATGACCGGATCTTCCGGGTCGTAACAGAATTTAAAGGCACAGAGAAGCCTGGATACAGCTCGGCGATAACGTATCCGCTGGTCCCAGCGATCAGACAGGACTTCCCTGACGCGGAGTACGTAACACTTGTCGATGCCAACATGAGTGACCCGGTCGTTGGCATTACGCGTGATGATGGAACTGTGGATAAATTCAAGGAGACAAAGGTTGCCTTTGTCGATCCTGAGTTCCTCAAGATTTTCAAAGTCCAGTGGATATCAGGCAATGCCGATGCTTTGCAACAAGAGAAGACTGTCGTACTTACAGAATCCATGGCCAGAAAATATTTTGGAAATGAGCCGGCCTTCAATAGAGTGATCCACTTCAACAGCACGCTAGATCTAACCGTTACCGGCGTCATTCAGGATCCACCGCTCAATACAGATTTACCTTTTCGCGTGCTGATTTCCTTTAAACTCGGCGCTGACAAAAGAGGATGGGACAACTGGGGAGCGATGTCTTCATCTCTCAATTGCTTTGTCAAGCTAAACCAAGGCGTACGTCAAAAGGATTTTGAAGCCAAGCTTAAAGGTTGGCACCTCAAGTACTTCACAGGAGATAATGAAGGAGACGGTAAAAGCAGGCACTATTTCCTTCAGCCATTGAATGAAATGCACTTCGATGCGCGTTTCAACAATTTTGCCGGGCGTATTGTGTCCTATGACTCACTCATCACCCTTACCCTTATTGGCGTATTGCTGTTGCTTACGGCGTGCATAAATTTCATTAACCTGAATACTGTCCTGATCGTAGACCGTTCGAAGGAGGCTGGGGTCCGGAAAGTAATGGGCTGTAGCCGCGCGCAACTTGTTTTTCAGTTTCTGGGAGAAACATTTACCATCACGATGATTGCCATGTTTATCTCGACAGGCCTGGTTGAATTAGCTTTGGTCAACCTTCCGCAAGTGCTGGGTTACAGGCTTGCATTTTCCCCTCTTAGTGATCCCTTAACGTTGATATTTCTGTTGTCTCTTCCACTCCTGGTTACATTGCTCGCGGGGCTTTATCCTGGTATTAGTTTATCCCGTTTCCAACCTGTAAAGGCGTTGAAGAGCAAAATGGGCGGTGCGCCCGGTCAGGGACTTACGTTAAGGCGGGCTTTGATCGTATTCCAATTGGTCATTTCACAGGTACTGATCGTTTGTACGATCATCGTGGTTCAACAGATAGATCATTTTATGAATCAACCCATTGGCATCAATAGCCATGCAGTTGTAGAGTTTGAGTTGCCGGAAAGCACACCGGAAGTCAAGAAAACCCTCAATGATAGGTTGAAGCAAATTCCTGGTATCGAGAACACAACGATGAGCAACACCGGTGCTACGTCTGAAAATCAGTGGACAGGTGAGTTTGCGGCAACTGTGAATAACAAGTTGGTTAAGGGCACTACTTCGGTGAAAACTGCAACTGAAGACTATATCGACACATATGGAATTACCTTATTGTATGGCGAAAATCTTGTAGAGTCCGATTCAGCGACCCGTTTTCTCGTATCAGAAACCTTTGCAAGGAAACTTGGCTACAAGAACGCTGAAGAGGCGATTGGTACGCCTGTAGATACCTGGGGTCACAAGGCTTTAATAACCGGGGTAGTGAAGGATTTCAATGCGAGTCCTCTTCACTATGAGATCCAGCCAACAATTATTTATTGCGATACCAAGGCGTACGGCGTGGGAACAGTAAGACTCTCCACAAACAATCTAAACAGTACGCTGGACCAGGTGCGAAAAACGTGGGAAGATGTATATCCCGACTACGTTTTCCAGCAATCATTTCTGGACGAAACAATCGCACATTTCTACGATGCGGAACGCAGAAGCTCTTACCTGATCGGCCTTTTTGCCGGTGTCGCGATCTTCATCGGATGCATTGGATTGTTCGGACTTGTTTCATTCATGGCGCGACGCAAGACAAAAGAGGTTGGTATACGCAAGACACTAGGTGCTTCTGTCGGGCAGGTTGTTGCCCTGTTCTCAAGGGAATTCATGTACCTCATATTGATATCCTTCGCCATCTCCGTACCGATAGCATTCTATTTCATGGATGAATGGCTTACCAATTTCAAATACCGCATCCATCCCAACGCAGGAACATTTCTATTGGGTGTGGCCGTAACATTGGTAGTAGTAATGTTAACCGTGGGAATAAAATCATACAGGGCAGCCGTTGCCAACCCCGTCGACGCACTCCGCGATGAGTAGCATTCCCCACCTGAATTTCATTCACCCAATCACCCAACCTGCCTGCCGGCAGGCAGGTCACTAAATCACCCAATTCTCACCAATCAATAAATTCTCACCCATCGCTACACCCTCAGCGAGTTCCAAAGTATCTCCACCGGATGCAACGCCTTTCTCCCCGTTCCATCCTTTATCTGATGCCTGCAGCTTGTACCGGCAGCAGCGATGATCACGTCGTCAGGCTGCTTGCGGACGGTTGGAAAAAGCACGAGCTCCCCGATCTTCATGGACAGGTCGTAATGCTCTTTCTCGTACCCGAATGATCCCGCCATCCCACAGCAGCCAGAAGGAATAAGGTGTACTTCATTGTTACCTAAGCGCGTGAGAATTTTCTTTGTCGGCGTCATCGACGACAGAGCCTTTTGCTGACAATGTCCGTGTAATTTAATGACCGTGCCCTTCTCGCCGAATAGTGCTGAATCAATGTGTCCGGCGTCAAGTTCCTTCGCCAGGAATTCCTCCACCATGAAAGCATTTGAAGCTATCCTTTTGGCATCCTCTTTTTCCCTCCCCCGCAACAGATCGGGATATTCATCTCTGAACGATAGAATGGCTGAAGGTTCGATACCGATCAGCGGTGTATCGTCAGTAATGATATCACGGAAAGTCCTAACATTCTTGTTGGCCAGGACTCTGGCCGCTTCAAGCAGCCCTTTTGACAAGTGACTTCTTCCTGATTCCGCATGGCGAATCCAACGGACTTCGTACCCCAGTCTATCCAATAGCTTAACCGTTGTGATACCGATGTGCGATTCGTTGTAGTTGAGCAATTCATCGATGAACAGATAGACAGTCTTCTTAGGTTTCGCAACGGTTGGTGTGAACTCTTTGGTGAACCACGTCTCCCAGCTAATGTCTGACAACTCAGGCATGCTCCTTTTTATCGCAAAACCCATGACTTGTTTTACCAGCTTGCTTACAGCTGCGTTGCCAAAGGCAAACCTGTACCCCCAGGGTACAAGTGATGCCAATTTCATCCCCGCGCCAAAATTTCCAATGAGCCTGCTGCGAAATGGAATTCCCTTTTCCTTATAGTATTGATATTGCCATTCCTGTTTCAACTTGCCCATGTCGACATTGGATGGACATTCTGACTTACAGCCCTTGCAGCTCAGGCATAGATCCATTACTTCCTTGATTTCCTCCTGGGCAAACGGATTTGGCTTGTCGGTGCTCCGTATCATTTCGCGGAGAATATTCGCTCTTGCCCTTGTGGTATCCTTTTCATTGCGGGTGGCCATGTAGCTCGGACACATTGTGCCGCCCGTGATTTCCGTCTTGCGACAATCACCCGAACCGTTGCATTGTTCCGCAGCCCTGAGAATTCCAAACGATTCGGAAAAATCAAGAATAGTATCAAATTCACGTGTGCCCTGATCCGCTTTATAGCGAAGATGGGTGTCCATGGCAGGCGTGTCGATAATCTTTCCCGGATTAAAAATTCCTTTCGGATCCCAAACCGATTTAAGCTCACGGATCAGTTTGTAATTGTGCTCCCCTATCATTTGCGGGATGAATTCTCCCCGTAGCCTGCCATCGCCGTGTTCTCCAGACAAAGAACCGCTGTATTTTTTCACCAATGTGGCCGTTTCTTCCGCCATGGCACGGAATAATTTGACGCCGTCTTTCGTCTTCAGGTTTATGATGGGGCGCAGGTGGATCTCACCGGAACCAGCGTGCGCATAATGCACACTATACAATCCATGCTTCTTCAGCAACAGGTTCATTTCTGCAATGTATGCTGGAAGGTCAAGAACGTCCACTGCTGTATCCTCGATAACAGGCACGGGCTTCAGGTCGCCAGGTACGTTCGATAATAAACCTAAACCAGCCTTCCTCAAATCCCAAACCTTTTTGATGTCGTTGCCTTTGACAACAGGATACGAGTAACCGAGATTGCCTTCCTTCAGGTGGGCGATCAGCGCGGCTGTATCCCGTTCGACTGCTTCAATAGAGTCCCTGGTGAGTTCAGCGACCAGGATAGCTTGGGGATCTCCCTCTATAAAAAATCTATTTTCTAGTTGTCCCCTATTTCGCTTGGTGGCCTCAAACACATAATGATCCATTAGCTCGACTGCAGAAGGATTATGCTCCAATGCTACAAGGTTAGCGCGCAGCGACTCGTCTATACTATGACAATGAATGCACACGAGGCTTTTATGTGGGGGCGCCAACCTGCTTAGCTTGATCTTGGCCGCCAGAATAAACGCCAACGTTCCTTCTGATCCAGCGATAAGGCTGCAAAAATTAAACGAGGGACCATTGACGTGGAATGGTCTCATCTTCGCGAGCATATCGATGGCATAACCAGTATTTCTCCTGCCAATGGAGGGTTTCGGAAATTCCTTTTCGATCCGGTCTATATTCAATGGATCGGCTAGCACACTTTGAATATGGCGATACAAAGCGCCCTCTAAGCCGGGTGCTACGGCCTGCTGTTGAAATACACCCTCTTCAACGGCGTTAAATTTTACCTTGCTTCCGTCTGATAAAAAAGCGTCTACTTCCAACAGGTGTTCGCGCACGCTGCCATAGACAACAGAATTTGATCCACAGCTATTGTTGCCGATCATGCCCCCGATCATCGCCCGGTTTGCTGTCGATGTTTCCGGGGCGAAGAAAAATCCAAATTGTTTTAAATGAGCATTGAGATCGTCGCGTACAATCCCAGGCTCAACAATGGCCCATCCTTCCATTGCATTGACCTCAATGATCCTGTTGAAATTCTTAGAAACATCGACGATGATCCCGCCGCCAACAACTTGTCCTGCCAGTGATGTTCCTGCTGTCCTTGGTATGATTGACGTACCGTTATCGTTAGCAAAACGGATCAGCTGCAGAATGTCATGCTCATTTCGCGGAATGGCGACTGCAATTGGCATCTCCCGATAGGCAGAAGCGTCCGTGGCGTACAGCCTCCGGGTAGTTTCATCCGTGAAGAATTCTCCTTCAAACGCCTTCAATAAAGGATCAAAGTTCATGCGGCAAAACTAATTAAAAAGCTGAAGCTGCGCAGCTTTACGCAGCTAACTAATAGAGACGACAATAGCGCACCACCAAGGCATTTTCGGCCTAATGTATATAAATCTTTATTTTTGATAGCATATGAATAAACCGGCCAGTACCTCCAATCGTAAGCGCTATTTTTTCGGACTCAAGAATTTAACATTGTTGCTTGTCTTTGCCATAACCGTTCAAGGTTGTCGACAAGAGGACAATAAGAGCAGAAGCTGGAGTGTCTACAAGGCAGACGCCCAGAGCAGTAGTTATGCTGATTTGGATCAGGTGAACAAGGCCAATGTTTCACAGTTGGTTGAAGCCTGGTCATTTATTCCCGGCGACGCACGAAATGGAAGAAGAGGCAATAGCGAATGTAATCCCATCATAGTCGATGGAATCATGTACGCCACTTCGGGCCGTCACAGACTTTATGCTATCGATGCAGCTACGGGAAAATTGAAATGGTCCTATGATCCATTTGAGGGAGGTGAAGGTGGCGGTATTAATCGAGGCGTGACCTATTGGGAAAACGGTAATGACAAGAGAATCCTGTACACGGCAGGTGATAGACTTTTTTCGCAAAATGCCATCACGGGGGAGCTAATCAAAAGCTTCGGTAACAACGGAAGTGTTAGCATGAACGTGGGATTGCGTGGCGATTCTGCAGTTATTTCAGTTAAGCCAACCTCACCAGGGGTTTTGTTCGGAGACCTTTTCATCATTGGCGCCGAAGTCTCAGAACTATACGGCGCAGAGCCTGGTTACATTCGTGCCTATGACGTGAGGAGTGGTGACCTGGTCTGGACTTTTCACACGCTTCCCAAACCTGGTGAATTTGGCTATGATACGTGGCCAAAGGACGCGTGGAAGTATGTCGGTGGAGTGAACGATTGGGCAGGCATGAGTCTTGATGAAACGCGAGGTTTGGTCTTCCTTGCACTGGGATCACCCGCCTATGATTTTTACGGCGCTGACCGACCAGGCCAAAACCTCTTTGGAAACTCTGTCGTGGCATTAGATGCGCTGACTGGCAAATACCGCTGGCACTTTCAGACTGTTCATCACGACTTGTGGGATTATGATCTGCCGGCACCTCCAAATCTCGTCACGGTGACGCACGATGGCAAAAAGATTGACGCCGTAGCACAAACTACGAAAACTGGTTTTCTGTTCCTGTTGGATCGCGAAACAGGAAAGCCACTATTTCCGGTTGAGGAACGTCCTGTTCCCCCTTCTGCGCTACCTGACGAAAAAGCTTGGCCGACACAACCTTTTCCCATGAAACCCCTGCCCTATGCGCGTCAACACATGACGGTAACGGACCTTACAAGCTACTCTCCCGCTGCTCACGATTCATTAATTGACCGATTTTCCAAACTGCGTTATGAGGGCCTGTTCACGCCACCTGATACAAAAGGAACATTGATGATCCCCGGTACAAGGGGCGGTTCAAATTGGGGTGGCGCAGCAGTGGACCCTTCGACCGGTATGCTCTTCGTAAAATCAAGCGACTCCCCTGAGATCAACATAATGCAGCGCGTCGATAAAGGTGAAAGCAAAGCTGTTGGATCGCCATACTTTGAAGGCAAAGCTTTGTACCAGACCTATTGCGCTTACTGTCATGGCAGGGACCGGAAAGGAGATCCGCCAAATTACCCGTCGCTGATTGGTATCGGAAATAGAATGGACAAGAAAAACGCAGGAGATAAGATCATGAGGGGAAGCGGACGGATGCCCGCGTTTTCAAGCGTGCTTAAAGGAAGGGAGGAAGATATCCTTGCCTTTCTATACGATGAGCAGGGCAAGCGGCAAACTCAGAAGGAGGCTGACCTATTTGAAATTCATACAAATCTGCAGGGATCTAAGTCTCCGACCGGCGATAGCGATTCGTCAGACGTTTACTTGAACATAACTCCCTTCAGTCATTTCCGTGATATCGATGGGCGTCCGGCGATCAAGCCACCTTGGGGGACTTTGAATGCTATTAATCTTAACACTGGCGAGTATGCATGGAAGGTGACCATTGGCAATGTTCCGGACCTTCAACAGCAGGGAGAGCCAATCACCGGGGCAGAAGGGTATGGCGGACCTATCGTTACTTCCGGCGGACTGGTCTTTATTGGAAGTACGCACGATAAGAAGTTCAGGGCGTATGATAAAGATAACGGACAACTTCTCTGGGAAACCACGCTACCCGGTGTGGCAAACGCGACCCCTTGCACGTATTGGCAGGAAGGCAAGCAATTCATTGCAGTTTCAGTTTCCGGAACCGAAGAAAATCCCTCAGGCTACATCATTAGTTTTTCTTTGCCACGGCATTAGTTGTTGGGAATAAAAAATTTGTACAAGAGCCATCCGATCAGTACAGCGGCTGCAAGCATCGCGCTCCAACGGATCATTAATTTCGAATCGCGCTCACTTTTTTCCCATTGCACGTTTTCAATCCGCCGTGCCACATAGCCGACCTTGTCTGCATTGGTCAGAATGAACCATCCTTTGGTAGTAAGCGAAATGTCCGATTCGTTTTCCTTTAGCGTCCGGTCACGGATGAGAAAATTGATGTGATGTTCTACGATCGCGAAGTCTGGATCGATGTTCTCATAGAAAGTCTTATCGCGTAATTTTTCTCTTGAAATGGTCTTATTACCTTCAAATTTGCGAAGGATATTATCGCAGATAATCTCGTTGATCATTTTACCTAAACTTCTAATGAACATGCACTTATGAAGGTTTACATGATCTTTATCTTAAAGATAGTAATTAATACAGATACACTCTTGGCTTCACTGTTTGTCGCAACGACGATTAGGCGCCAGTATTCGCCATAATTTATTTTTTGGCAGTCAGTCTGCTGTAGCACTGCAGTGGTGCATCCCTGAATTCAGAACCCAAAGGGAGGGTTACATTGTAATCACCGCTACATGAAGAGGCAAAACATAATACCTCTCATGAAAACGAACATCTGGAAATACCTCGCGTCAACGACTCTCCTGCTTTTTTCTTCCGCACCGTTTCTTAG
>Ga0193753_10000683_pt1 | contig 32446 bp, 32 predicted proteins | sample H1c2metaG_FD_144925 | JGI IMG/M metagenome (GOLD analysis project Ga0193753, IMG submission 144925) | Soil microbial communities from a riparian zone of the East river system, Colorado, United States - H1c2 | ecosystem: Environmental > Terrestrial > Soil > Riparian zone | place: USA: East...
TAAAGTCTGCCTGGCTTTTGCCGCGGATATAGGCAACCAGTTCATCTGGTTTAAAGAAACGAACAAGATCATGCCAGCGATGATGTTCGAAAGCCAGCTCTACCCTTCTTTCGTGAAGGATCGCCAACTTAAGGGTCGGATATTTCCCCGTATATGCTGGATCGGTTTGCATCAACTCATAGGAAGGCATACCTGCGCGGTCACGCGTCATATTCAAATACTTTATTGCATTGGCGTTGTCATTTAAGTACAGGTACAGTTCCGCCAGGTTCAGGATCACATCCGCATAACGCATAATAATAAAATCATTACCGCCGTATCCCAGTGTACCAGCTGTTGGACTCGCATCCCTGAACTTGGTAATGAAATAAGCCTGTACGGAGGTGTTCGCTGCGTACTTGATGGAAAAATTGGTCCTGGCATCGCCCGCCTCGAATTCCTTTAACAGGTCCAGCGTAAAAGCGCCACCTGCACCGGTAGAAACAGCCAGTGAATTGACCGTCTCGCCTTTCGCCTGGTTCGATCTTGCCATTGAAGAGCTATAATTTGCGTCGCCTTGCTTGTACACGATCTGCCAGATGATCTCCGGGCATGTACCTTTCTTCGCAACATTGAACACATCGGCATAGGGTATATCGGAAAGACTGGCAAAGCCACGCTGATTGTAACAGGCCTCCAAATACGTTTTCGCATTGTTGAGATTAGCCGCCTTATTCGCTTCATCCACACCCGATGCCGCCATTGTGAGGTAGGCCTGGCCCAGCAATGCGTTGACCGCCTGCATCGACACCCGGCCCTTATTGTCTATCGTTTGTACCGCGGGCAGATTACTTCCTGCCGCATCTTTGAGATCTGCTATGATCTGCGTATACACCGCTTCCCGGCTTTGCCTTATACTCAATGCTTTTACCTCCTCTGCACCATTCAATACGGTGGTCACCACGGGTACGCCACCGAACTCCCTTACAAGGTTAAAATACATGAAAGCGCGAATGAATTTCATTTCCGCCTTGTATTGTGTTTTCAATGCATCGTCGTTGAACTTGATATCGTCGATCACTGCCAGCACCTGGTTGGCGCGAGATATGGGCGTATAAAGAGCAGTCCAGTGCGTGTATAAATAGGTATTGTTTGGTGTCAGGGAATAAGCGGTAAACTGAAAGGGCTCTCCGTTATTCGACTGGTTGTCGGTACTGTTGATATCGTCGGAGCGGTCGTCCGTCCAGGTCTGGGCGCCTTCTCCAATACAATTCGAGCTGCGCAATGCCTGGTAGGTTCCATTCACTGCGAGCGTGACATCATTTTCCGATTGAAAATTCTGATCCACAGAAATAGCATTCGGCGATAATTGTTCCAAAAAACTCTTCTTGCAGGAACTCAAGAACCCTGCGTTCATTATCAGGATGGCGATCAATAATTTTTGTTTCATTGCTGACATTTTTTTAAATCCTTAGAATCCCATTTTGATACCGATGTTAAAGGCGCGTACGAGCGGGTATTTCCCATAATCGACGCCGGGTGCGAGATTGGCGCCATTGTTATAATCGACTTCTGGATTGTAGCCGAGATATTTGGTGACGGTAAAGGCATTATCAACGCTACCATATATCCTCATGTTACTGACTCCCCATTTCCGGAAGGCCGCGTTGCCCGGTACATTGACACCGAGTGTAATGTTGGTGCAGCGGAAAAAAGAACCATCCTGCAGGTAATAATCGGAAAGACGCGTGCTATTGCTTTGCGTGCCTCCGCGGGAAGCCCTGTAATCGTGTTCATTGCCGGGCTCTTCTTCATTCCGGTACCGGTCTGCCAACAGCGCGTATTGGTTTCCGGAGCCTTCCATATTGCGTATATAATAATCCTGGCCATCGATCACGTCATTTCCCTGCGAGCCGTTAAAGGAGGCGCTCAGGTCGATCATCTTATAGGAAAGTGAAAGGTTGAAGCCGTAGGTAACATCGGGATAAGGCGTGCCAATGATATCCTTATCCGCTTCGTTGACGATACCGTCACCGTTCTTATCAACGAAATAAAGATCTCCCGGTTGCAGTGGTGTGCTGGAATAGGTAGAGATGGGAACACCTACCCGTTTGTAACCAACGGGGAAGCTATTATTGTTGGAGAGGTACACGGCCCGGTCGGCGTTGATATTCGCCATGTCGCTTTGACGCACCATGCCGCCAACTTTTAACCCATAGAACATACCGATCGGTTGTCCTTCGCGCGTGACGTGGGTGGTATATGACCGTTCAGCACCGGCGACATAGATCTCGGAAGCGCCGCCCAGGCTCTTCACGTCATTTTTATTAGCCGTTATATTACCGCTGAAATTGAAATTGAAATTCTTGGTGCGGATGATACCCGCATCGATCTGCAGATCGAATCCATTGTTCCGGATATCCGAGTTCTTCAAATTGGTGAGGATTGAATTGGAACCCGACAACGCAGAAACAGTTTGATTATAGATAAGATTAAAAGACTTACTGACGTAATAGTTGGCGATGATGCCAAAGCGACCATTCAATAAACTGATATCCGTACCGAAATTGTATTGCGATGTAGACTCCCAACCCAGGTTGGCATCAGTGATATTACCAGCCCAGTTCGCGGTAGCAACGTTGCCCGGGCCAAATACGGTACCGCTGGGACTCGATATGAGTTGCTCGTAGCGGTAATTACCGATATTATTATTACCGCTTAGTCCCCAACTCGCCCGCAGTTTGATCGAGGAGTTAGCACCTAACCAGTCGTGGTAAAAAGATTCGTTGGATAAATTCCATCCTGCTGAAACACTGGGAAACGTTCCGTACCGGCTCTCGGGGCCGAAGCGTGATGAACCATCCGTACGGATGGAACCCGAAACAAAATAACGGCTATCGTAACTATACAATGCCCTTGCTAGGTAGGAGACAAGTGTAGTCGTGGATTTGCCTGTACCGCCATTGAGATAGAAATTGGTAGCCAATGCGCCCTTCGAAGTTATCTCCGGAACGATATCGTTGATGAAACCATTCGCACCCACACTTACGATATCGCTGGTTGTCTCCTGCGCCGTATAACCGCCAATCACATCGATCCTGTGCTTTCCGAATTCCTTTTTATAGTTCAGTGTAAACTCAGCCAGTTTATCGAGGTTGATCATCGTTTGCGCCGAACTATTCGCCGCCGCAATGGCCTGAGCCGAACCCGGGGGATTGGTGCCGCTGCTGAGATTGGTAGGGTAATAGTATTCATACTTCTCGTTATAGGTTTGCACACCCGTATTTATTTTCGCCGCAAGGTCAGGAAGAACCTGGTAAGTGAGGTTGGCGTTGTAAGTTCCCCTCAGTCCTTTACGTGTGATCTTCACTCTCTCTGCGAGAGCAACCGGGTTCTCGATACCCTGGAAACTATAGCCATACCCATCCGTTTGCTGCGAGGCCTGGCCTAACTGCAGCGTTCCATCGTCATTATATTCTGGGAAAAAGGGCATGTAGACCAATGCCGCGAGAATGGCGCCATGATCGAAACGCCCTTCCTGTACTTCCCGGTTATCATTGGAAGTGACGGCCACACCTGCACTTATCTTTAATTTCTTGTTGATCTCACCATCGATGTTCGCCCTGAAGTTGATTCGCTTCTGGTAGGTCGCCAGGATAATACCGGGCTGGTCGAGGTATCCGCCGCTGATCGCATAGCGAACTCCATCTTTCCCCCCGGAGAAGGAAAGGTTGTGCCGTTGTACGAGAGCATTCCGGTATAAGGCATCCTGCCAATCGGTATTATACTTTGGAGTGATCATCTTTTGGTTGGCAAAATCATAGATCGACTTCAGGATCGTGCTCGATCCGCCGCCGCCTTTTGCAGTACGCGTTGCGTTATCATCCGAATAAAAAGCATCGTTCCATACAACGCCTTTTGCTACCAGGACATCGTGGTAGTTATTATTACGTCCATCGATAAATACCTGTGCGAATTGAGAGGCATTCATCATGTCCACTTTATGCGCGAGTTGGTTAACCCCTGCCTGGTAATCGTATTCAAATTTTCCCTTTCCTAACTTACCATGTTTGGTGGTGATCAATACCACACCCGCAGAAGCCCTCGATCCGTAGATGGCGGCGGAGGCTGCATCCTTCAATATTTCAATCGACTCGATATCGTCAGGATTGATAAAAAGATCATTGCCTGCAGTGGTCGGGTTATATCCGCTTGTACCATTTGTAGAATTACCAGGACCCGAATTGACATTGCCTCCCACAGGATAACCATCGATCACGTACAGGGGCTCCGAACTCGCATTCACAGAACCTATCCCGCGGACCCTTATTTTAGTACCCGAATACGGTGCGCCACTAACCTGCGATACCTGTACACCGGCTACCTTGCCGACCAGGGCCTGGCTCAACGTGGGAGTTGTGAGATTCAGTTCGCTGGCCTTTACACTCGATACGGCGCCGGTCACATCGCTCTTGCGTTGCTTCTGGTAGCCGATGAAAACTTCTTCGAGCATCTTCACGTCCTTTTTCATTTGGACACTCATTGCCGCGTTATCGGAAATAGCTATCTCCTGCACGCCAAAGCCGCTGTTCGTAAAGATCAGCACATTCCCCTTCGATGCGTCGATACTGAACCGGCCATTTTCATCGGTCAGTACGGCTTTCTTACTCGACTTAACAAGAATACTCACACCCTGCAGCGGCTTGTCGGTTTCATCGGTCACCATGCCGTTGATCCGGCCTGTTTCCTGCGCCCTGGCGAAGGATCCCGCCAGCAAGGCACAGAGACAAAGGAGGAGGCTCAGTCCTTTCATTTTTTGTTGCATAAAATATGTTTTTGGTATTTGTGGTTTCAGTAATGAGAGAGCAATTTGATAATTTGACAATTTGGTAATTTGATAATGCGGCGTGCTTCGATTCGTGATGACTATCCTGATGAGGATCATTGCCAATTATCAAATTACCAAATTGTCAAATTGTTTTTCACCAGTCGATCTTCATCTGGTTTACATTATTTCTTCGCGAAGAACTCACGGCGATCCCGGTTGACGGCTTACCGGTAAAGGCAAATCCTTCGAGTTCATCGCCGCGGTCGATGTCGACCACCTTTATCACTTGTTGCTGGCCGGTCTCGATCGATTTTTCGAGATCGAGGTAAGTGAAGCGCCATTTTCTTCCTTCGACCTGGTTTTGTACCAGCACCAGTATTCCTTTATCGGCGATCCAGTTGAGGTTTTGCACCCATGGCGTACAGGTAAATTTATTGACCAATACTCCCTTTTCGGATGTTCGCTTTGCCTTCTTCAATAAGGCGGGATCGTACAATCTCACCTCGTTTCCCTTATCACCGTAATCGGCAGTGGCTACATACCATTTCTTCTTATACTGTACATACTCGGGACGTGTGCCCTGTATGCAGGTATCGTCATCGATGGTATTGATCAGGTTTCCATCCAGCGTACCCGTTCGTTGCAATCCTTTCCAATCCACGCAATAGATGACTGCCCTCCACAATGTGCCTTCTCTATTGAGCCGAATGCTGTTGCCGATAAACACCGGATCCTTCCCGTTATAGGCCATGCCGGTCGGGTGGTTGATCACGTCGGTATCGTTCAGCGTAAGTTTCATCTGGTGGCCCTGGTACACCAGGCTATCGCCTTCCATACTGTATTGCCGTATCATCCCCACTTCACGGTCTCCATACAGAAATACTTTTCCCTGTTGCCAGGACACTCCCTGGCAGGCGCCTAGTGAATCGATATTGTAAGAATGTTCGATCCTCATCGACGGATCGAATGAAGGGAAGTGAAGAACAGCAAGCAGGATGACAGCAAAAAATGTTACTGTTTTCATGTTTATTTTTTTGAGCGATTATTGTCTTAAGGATCGAGTGGTTCGAGAGGGTTGATAGACAAAGCGGCTACAAGCGGGTAGAATTCAACTTCCGTATCCGATAGGCGGTTGCCGACCCTGAATGGAACAATGTTTAGTTCCTTTTGACAACGATCGGCCAGTGTGGTACCGATGCCTAGACTTTGACCACGTGATGTAGACGTGAGGGCGACCTTATCAAACGGCATTCCATAGCGGAAGATCAGCCGCGCGGCATTTCGAAGGTTCGTTGTCGTATGCCTGGCATGCGGATCCATGATGACAGCATTCTCGGGTATCTTCATTTGCTCCACCAGGTATTTCTTCATTTCATAGGCTTCGCTGTAGACCGTTTTATAGGGGTGCACCCTTCCACCTGAGGTCATGATAAATGGAGCCAGTCCCTCAAAGTATCGTTGCGCAGCAATGCGGCAACGAAGCAATCCTTCGCCGCTCAAAGGAACCTTCGGATCGTTAGGGCCTGCGCCGGGAATGACGATCACCGAATACTTATACTTGCTCCAGTCGATTTTCTTAACACGATCGAATGCCGCTTTGTTAACGGTGGAAGCCATCGGTTCATAATCAGCGGCATCGTATCGTTCATTCAACTCCAGGAAGCGGAGCGCCGACATCATTGAAGGAAGAAAGAAGAGGGTCGATTTCTTGCAGTCGTCTATGATGGTCTGGGTGGCAGTAAACAGCATTTGGTTGTAACCCCTCCCCTTTACATTGAGGCTGCTTGAGTCGATGAGCGGGTAATTGGCGGGGCGTCCTTCCGCGTATACGCCGATGGCAAAGTTGATGCCGTTGGCATCCTGTTCCCAGGCCTTGGCCAGCAACTGTTGTGGGCTGCTGTCGTTATACCGTTCATAGGCTCCGGAGGGAATCAGTTGTTCCCTGGTCATTTTGTCGATCGCGTTACCCGGTTTATACAGTGCGGCGAGGCGATCCCCGACCAGCTTTATCTCATCTGCCGAGAACTTCATCACGTCGGTATAGCAGAAAAATTCCGTTTTGCAATTCTTCATTGCGGATGCGAGCAGGTCCAGCTTCGTCTTGCTGATGCCGGCGAGTGCTCCGTCGGCTGAGACCAGGCTCTTGACGGCCGGTATCTCCTGCAACAGGGTAAGCAGGTAGTAATTCTTTGATTGGATGATACTATTGCCCGTAACAAGTTGGTATGAGGCGCTGGGTCGTTGCTGTTGTGAAAAAACAGCGGAGGAAAGAACAAGGACAATAAAGGAAAGAAAAAATCGATTCATCATTTTGCGAGCCATAAGACAATTATTTTGATGGCGCAAAACTCTATGTTTAAGGGTTTCCTTTAGCGTGTGATTGAAGTGATAATAATTTGATCTTATTTTTTTAGGAGTTTGTTAATAGGATGTTCATGATAAGTTAACAGGACAATTTGATATTAAGACGCGCGTGGAAATACAGGAACCACGAAGGCACGAAGGACACGAAGGGGCACGAAGGAATACAATAACCACGGGGAACACAAAGAAGGCGCAAGGAACACAAGGGCCCCTCATACCACGATACACAGTGGTCAAAGGCCTTTTGCGATTTTTATCAAATCATCTAAACTCATATTGAGAGAAAGTAATGAGCGCGTCACCAATTGCCGGATGAGCTCGTCAGATAATGCTGAGTAGGACTTCTGCCCCGATTTTGGTAATATAATGTAGACAATGCCCGCTTGATCCATGCCACCTTTAATGCGGCCCTTGGCATCTATCCGGCAAGGCACCTGCAATGCTTTGGCAAGCTTCATTGACCCTTCACCCAGTACGTTTACCGGCCCCGTGTCGGCAAAGATGGCGTACTCATGTAGCTGCGTCCTTGAGTTGAATACGATTCCCACATCGCCTACCTTTATTCCCATTTTCTCATAGCCCGACTTTCCGCCTGGGAGAACGAAATAGCAGATGGAATCCGGGTGTACATAGCGTCGATAATCTTTTTCATCAAACCGGGCCAGTTCAAGACGGGTGATGGAGATATAGTAACCTGGGCAGACCCCGCCGGAGTCTTGCCTGACTGGTTTCATTTTGGCCGTATCGCTGGTTACCACGGCAAACCATTTACCATCTGGGTTCTTTCCAAGTACGTTGTCAAGCAAGCCGGTGTTTGATTCGTTGTAGGCGCAGGGCGAACCATCGGCGTCAAGGTCGAAGTCGGCCTTAAAGAAAATCACGCCGGTTTTTGCTTCCCGCAAGCAGGGTGTTCTAAGGAAACTATCAGGCAAGTTGAGTTTGTATAGTCCTAATGTGTCAAGCCTTACCTGGCTCCATGCGGACGGCGCGTATACGGCAAGCATGACAAACAGAATTATTTTATTAGTATTCATAGCTTCTAACGCATTTTGTTGGGTTTAATACGCAATATGCCGAAAGCTGTAGACTGGTTAATATAATTCCTTATTTCGGGACAGCGTACCCCGCCGTTGGGTCCGATATTGTAATCGCATCGGTTCTTTCCGCCGCTGCAGTGAAATAACTTGAGTGTTTCATTCGCCTTCAGTGCAATCCCGATATGTGTTGCTACTACTAAACTATCGGGCCGTTCGGTAAAGAAATAAAGAAGGTCGCCGTTTTCTATTTGCTCTGGTGATGACCTCGGCATGTCATATACTGAAAACTCATCGCTTTTCAGGACATTCACCAATAGCTTTTTCAGGAGACTCGTGTCGCGCATAGTGTTTGCATTGACGGGTGGAATTTTAACGCCATTTTGCTTAAGCAGTTGATAGATAAATCCGGAACAGTCCAAACCCGTGATGCTTAGGTTGCAGACAGATGAATAGGATGTATTGGCCGTCCTTATCCGAGGGTTGTATTTTGAACTATAGTCCTTAGAACCCCATGCATACTTGATACCCGGGCGTATAACTTTCCCGTCTACTGAATCGTTAGTTCCATAGTTAAGGGGCTCAAACATGTATTTTGAGGATTTCAATAGATTGTCGATCAAAATGATTTTTCTGGCTGCAATGTCGTCCACCATCGTTAGGATCGAATCAATAACCTCTATCGGAACTTCTTGCTTAAGTTGTTTCGCAAGACTATTTACATCAAGCTTCTTCATCATATAGTCATTCTCTGAACGAAAAAAGCTTGCCCCCATTCCTTGATTCTGACTCTGTACTAAATAATTGACAAAGGCCTCATACCTGGAGTCAACGATCGCACTGTCAATATCCTGGATGGTTGCGTCCTTAAGTGTATCCAGGAAAAGCAGCCCGCTCGTATCTTCAGAATCAAAATAAGCTGCCAGGGAATCGTCACCGCCATTAAAGGACGGGAAGACACCTTCGTGATCCCTGCTGGTCCTGCCGGAGTTTTGCATCCAACTCACTGCAAGAATAGCAATGGCCAGCACAACAAATAGTTTACTATTCATTTTGTATTATTTAGACGATGTTTATTTTACGGCTACACCTACCAAAATTCCAGCAGCAATCCCGCCGAGAATGCCGATCCAGATACCGGTCGTATTTCGCTTCTTGTTCAAATCCGTCGCTATCCTGTTTAACTCTTGCAGGCTGTCATTATATTTCTTATTGACGTCAACCATGCTATCACAGGCGTCTTTTAAATTTTCAACCCTTAAAAGGGTAACACTATCAATGCTGTAATGAATCGAATCCTTTTTCAGATATAATATTTCCTTGGCTTTATATTCGCCTATGTCAATTGTCTGAAGACGTTCAGTCTCGATGACAGAGCTCAAATAATCGAAGATACCTTGAGCCTGTTTCCTGCTAAAGCCGAATAGAGGAAACCCGCCGCGATAGGTTTGCATATGGCTTCCGTTGTCAAATATTTTCACCTGTACGGGCAACTCCGTACCGTTTCGGCTTATAATAAAAGTGCTATCACGCTGAGCCATGGCCTGCGCGCCGAAAGAAAGTCCAAGTAGGACTAAAATAGTTTTACTTGTCATTGTTACTTTTTTTTAATTCGTTTCCCAAGCTGTCAGTTTTAGCTTTGGCAGCCTCTATCTGTATTTTGAGTCGTTTTTGATTGGCCGTTCCTTCATCTATCGATTTATTAAGTTCAGTTAAAATATTACCATATCCTTTTTGTTGATCAATCAGGATGCTATCCCTGCTCTTCGTGGCAGCTTGAATTCCCTTCACCTTTTGCTCGAGGCTGATACGATCGCTTTCAATCTCATCGATCTTCTTTTGGGTGCGCTTGTTTTGCGTAAACTGAGTAAAGAAGAAATACCCCACGAATAACAGGAGGATCAGCACGAAGAGCTTGGTGAGTTTGTCTAAAATGTCGGCCATATGCGTTTGAATTTATTTGTTGAGTTACCTGAGTGTGTACTGTTTTAGACAATTATTGCAGAAAATATTGAAGTCTGTGTACTTGTCTATTCCTTTTATTTTCCCATACTTGGTAAACTGCCAGCCCATCTTGATATCGCCACCCTGGCAAGAGGTAACTCCCGGCTGCGGATCACCGAGAGCAAAGCAGGGCACACCTTTTTTGTTGTAGCGGGCAATCCAAAAAGGATTATCCTTGAATGCCTCTTTCAAATAGTGATTATAGAAGTCGAGCCCGGAATAGATGATCACCTTGCATTTTAGACTGTCCTCTACAATATAGATGAAAGTATGCAGGTTGTTGATGAGGTCCTCTTTTGCTATCTTGAGGTCAGGGCATGTGCTGTCCTTCTCTTTGCAATTCCGTTCGATGTCGAGTATCGGGCATAGATCTCCCGGCTTTAATCCAGCCACATTCAGGAAATTGACAGCCTGCATTACCGGGTTACCTTTCTGCACATAATAGTGATAGGCCCCGCATTTTATCCCGAGTCCGGATACAGTCTTGTAGTTGGAAGCAAATGTCGGGTCGCTTCTTTCCCCATCGGTCGCCTTCATAATTACACAGCCGATCCGTTTGGGGACGCTATCCTGAAGTAACAACGGCCAATTGATTATGCCATTATGATGCGAAATATCTATGACATAGCTGCCCAGTTGCATGTCATCCGCTAAACCAGACCCATTACGATACGGATAACTATAGTCGGGTACTGAGACCTTGGCTGAATCCTCGAGACTTGAGCCGAGGTAATGATTGTCCATTTCCTCCATGGAGGCGTAGGCGGTACTGATGGTCTCAGACATGGTCTCGTAGCGTACGTTCGCCTTTCCTTTCATTTTTCTCGGACTTCCACATGCATAGCAGAATAATACAGCAATAAGCATTACCCTTGAAATAATAGTATTCATGTAACCAATTTTAGGAATGACAGGACCCGGTGCGGAACTAGTAGATAGACTGGCGCTAAGTTTCCAGGGAGAGATGATTGCCCGTTTGCGTAAGAAGAAATCACGAGCGAAATAGAAAAGTACGATAACTTTTGTTATCGTTGGTCGAGAGCGTAACTTTTCTTTACAGTGTTTTCACGGGAAATAGTACCCGTTAAATCACGGTTCGAGACTTTAGTCTTACTAAACCGAACCGCATTGTGAAAAGGAACTACCGGCAATTACCAACACGAACCACCTGCACCGGTAATGAGTTTAGTGAACGGCTTAAGTAAATAATAAGGTTGTGGCAAAACGAAAGCCGTAAAAACTAAAAGAATGTTGTATTTTGGATTAACCGGCTCCCGGTACACCTATTCTCCTTCTGAAGACTTTTTCATCCTGCTCTGTTTCTGTTTTATTAAAAAATAGTGCAACTAGCATTGCCGGAAAATCATTTCTACTGATGAAAAATACTCTATTCGTTTTACTCGCTGTTATGTTATGCTATACTATTCTGAGTTGTGAAAATAAAAACAACAAACCTGGTATAGCACAACCTTCACAGCTCCCGCCTGTGCCTATTGATTCAAGTAAATTAGATCCCCCGCTTGACGATTCACTGATGGCATTCCTGAATAGTTTGCCTCAAAGTGCAGATACTTCTTACTCACACACCAAGCTTGTGAAAAACGGAACTCCATTCGATGCTTATGTCTATGATGACATCCGCGATGCACGTGGCGGCAACGGATTTGTCGGTGGAGGTTTTATTGCAAAATTCTATAGCGACATCCTGCCATTTTCTTCAACAGAGAAATTATATTACGATCTCATCACAAATCTATCAAGAGAGGCGTATTACCTGCAAGACAGGCATAATTTTCAGTATGGTGACAGTGGTATCCGAAAACCATCGCAGAATGGCTTGTCATATTCCTGGGGCAGAAAGCAAGTTTTGCAAAGGGAGGCGCCGGAGGATCATTGCCCGGATTCGGTGTATGGATTGGACTGCTCGGGATATATTTACCAGGTATTCAGAAGAAGTGGCGTCATACTACCTGATGGGCGTGCAGATGATCAACGAAAAGTAGCCACGCTCCGGAAAGCGCTCAACAAATATTTCAAGGATTCGACCATCTATACGGTAACAGATATGGGAAAGCTCCTTGCAAAAGAGATCATCAGCGGGGATATCCTCTATTTCAGAAACATTTCCACGGGCGATGTAGCCCATATCGGCATTTGCCTGAAAAACGGCGATGGCAAACTAACTTTTTTTGAATCTCGGGGAAACCCAGGCGACTGTGCAAAAAATATGTCAATGAAACGCGGGGCACAATCAACGGTAATGGACAGGCGACTCGAAACTGAAGGCCGTGAATATGGAGTTGTAAGAATTGCTATTGTTAAATAACTGAACAAAAAAGGCATATGGAAAAAACATCAAAATTGGTCGTTGGATTACTCTTTGTAATCCTTTTTATTAACGTAGTCATAGGTCTGTTCGGTAATTCTGATCTCAGAGATCTGCGAAAAAAACTGAAAGATATCAGCCAAGACACTAAGGATTTAATAAAACAGTTGGAGGAGTCCAAAAACATAGTGAGTTCCATTCGCGCTGATCTTAGTGTGTTTAAGGCAACACTCAAAGGAACCGATAGCCTGGTCCTCATCAATGATGCGAGAAAAAGAAGGGATGAAGAAACCAACTACAAAAAGAAAGCAGAGATACAAAAGGAAATTGACCGGTTAATGGGCAAACTCAGTTTAGACACGACCACAACAATTCCAACTAAACCTGGTAAAAACCAATAACATGACTAAAAAATTATTTATCAGGAAGTCCTTGTTGTTTACTTCGTTATTCTTTTTATTTACAAATGCGTCATCGCAAATAAATATTTTCAAAGACTCCACAAGCATTGCCTCTTTCAGATACTTTCGCGGCAACATAATACAGATTGGAACCGACTCAGTGGTAATACTAAATAATAAGACACATGTCACGTACCAGGGTGCATTAGAGGATAGAAAGAATTATAAAAATGCGGTGAATAGTTTTCAGCTTATGATAGAGTCATTCAAAACAGATTCAGCAGCGTCCGCTGAAAGATACGCGGTTTTGAAGCTTCTGTACGATTCTATAAGTACAGAAGCAAAAAGCTTTAATTCCAAAACCGAAGTTAATCTTACCAGTCTTGATAAATCATTGACAGATGCATCTGCTAAAGCAGCACATATCAATCAACTGATTGATGAAGCGATGACAGATACTGATAGAATCAGGCATCGTCGATGGGGTTGGATGATTGGTGGATTTTCCGTTGGCATAGGCGCGGCCAGCCTCGTGTACCTGATCACACGATAACAGTCAACTATGCTTATTATCATTCTCCATTACTATTGATTTAGATATTATCTGGCCTATGTTTTAGGATGCCTTTACTCAATTTTCATTATTCCCAACCCACTGTGCTTCCTGATACTTACTCCCATCGCATACCCTCCTGAATCGAGGCCCAGGCATGCCGTATGTTAATAATCGAATTTATACTTTTTATAATTTTCATCGTCTTCCCAAAACAAATAGCATTCATTCATAATTTCTATTACAAGGTTTTTATTTGTTTTGAATTTTCTCCAACTCTTTCCGTACAAAATCTCGCAAAGTTTATAAAAGCCAATTCCTTGTTCTCTACCTGTACCCTGATTGATGACAAGTGAACTCAAAACGGGTCTTTTCCTGTCAAATTCGTGGCGTGAGACCTCATCCAGCCATTCTCCCAGTAATTTCCTGTCAGAAGCATACTTAAAGTTTAGACGCAACTTTAATTGCTCGTTTAGCCGGGAATAGGTAGAGGTCGTTTTTGACCTTGCCAGTTGAATTAATCTCGCTCGTATTTCTTTGTCCATGGTTTTGCCTTTCGATAAAATGGTTTCGGATGGCAGTAGCGGGAGTAAAAATCGCTAACCCTTATTATTCATCGGTGTGAAAAAGACAAATTTTATGCGTGGTTTTAGCGGGAGTGCATCGTTTTTAGGTCACGCAACAAAAATTACGTACGCCGTGGCGCGTGATCTTCGTACGCCATGGTGCGTGTCTGCCAGGCAGTACGCCATGGTGCGTGTCTCCACGCACCACCGATATCCAGAATGCTCTATACCACTGGAAAAGTCACACCTATTAAAAAGTGCGATAAAAAAACACTATCTCGCCGTCTTTTACCCATTGCCTTGGTAGCCGTCGTTTGTAGATTTACCAAGATTTCATATTCGAGGGCTAGTTCAAAGTGATCATCATTACACGGCTCCATACCCCCCGTCTGGGTCGTTAATGTGTCCACTAGCCCTCGGAGTGAAGTCAACGGAAAGGCAGAACCGCATTTAAATACGTCATGGTGTGTTTCCTCATGTACGTCATTCTATGTGTCTCCACGTACGCCATGGTGCGTGTCTCCACGCACCATAATTATTCAGACTGCCCCGCGACAGAAGGACGTCCCTCTTCTTCATATATCATGGTGTAAAAAACATTTTCTTTCCGTTTTTTACCCATTGCCTCACTAGCCCATATTTGTAAATTTACCATGACTTCAATTTCGAGTGCATAGCCTTAAGTGATCATCCCTATGCGGTTCTATACCCCCGTGTGGATCGTTAATGCGTCCACTAAGCTCTCGGAGTGAAGTCAACGGGAAAGGTAGAACCGTATTTAATTTTTACCGAGGTAAAACAGTGGAAGATGATTACTGCGGAGAGGGATCGTTTACCTGGGCAAATGCCGTTGGCAGCGCGTGAGTCTGCGGGTTTGTTTATCAGTCAGTTCTCAGCGGAGGAGATAAAGGAGTCATTGCTTGCGGCGCATGAACCGAGCCGGCCTATCGAGGACTTAATTGCAACCGGAGAGGCGGTGTTTGAATTTATCCGGAGATCGAAGATGAAGGAGAGTACGAAGAGTGCGTTTTATCAGTTGGAAAAGCAGTGGGAGTTTTATAAGAATTTGAGCCTAAGAAATTCTTAGCGAGTTCGTCCTCTTTCTCATAAAATGACATTTGGCGGGATTTGTCATAGTATTCTTTGCGCTTAGAAGAAACCTTTTCAAATTTTCCTTTGATTTGAGACCGCCCACTAAAATTATGACAGTTGAAAACTCGTCATATGCTTGCCTTTTACGAGGCCGTCAAAAACAAAAATTCAAAAAAATTTGTTTTTTGAATTTCTTTTTGATTCTGGACAGTCTGCGCTCACAAGTCGAGCACCGGTGGGGCCTATTGAACAATTTTTGAATTATCTAAAACATGATCTTCTGCACATAGTAACAATTGTATTTCTTGAGAAAGTCCATAAATCAATCTCCCTTTCCCAATTCAATCATCCTGAAGGTGTCCGGCATTTCATTCCAAGTTTGGTCGAGAAGTGTGCGGCCCGTTTTCTTTTTATTAGTTCCGCCCCATTGCTTGAAGAAAAAAGCGACATTACTTCTTTTACATTGCTCCATAATATCTAATACCCAATCTTCATCCATTGGTCTAGCTTTTCTTCCGCTTTCCCCCCCAACAATCACCCAATCAATATTCTGTAAATCCATATTTGGCAAGGCTCCAATCAGCGGTTCGCAAGAAAGAAATTTTGTCCTTGCATTTGTCTGGCCTAATAAATCTATTCGGTGCATCACTCTAGCATCCTCAACTGACACGCCCATCCAGATGTTGTGCGTCCAATTTAATTCAGCATGAATTCGTAACAACCGATCTGCTCTTTTTGTCAACACTTGGAAAGTATGCTGGGGATTTTCATTCATAACCTTAAACACCTTCTGTATAAACTCAAGCGGCACATCTCTATGAAAAAGATCACTCATCGAATTTACAAAGACAATTTTCTGCCTTTTCCAAGTGTAAGGCACATTTAAAGCAGACTCGTGCATAGTCAATTTAAAAGCATCCTTATACTTTTCGATACCCATTGCCTGCAGCCGCTTTGCCATTACCTCTGCATAGCAATACTTACATCCGGCTGATATTTTTGTGCATCCTGTTACCGGATTCCACGTCATTTCTGTCCATTCAATGCTTGACTGCGCCATAATCTATTTTAATTTGTATTCCACAATATTCTTCTTTTTAAAGACATTTTCATAATTAATTGCCGGCGTTTTCCCGTCATACAAGATTTTACCATTTTTTTTCAATCGCTTCATCACTTCAACTGAATGCGTCGGCAAGTGTCCTGCTTCATAAGTATAAATAAGCAATTCTCTGTTATCCTTAAGTGATCCTGATAATATCAATTCTTCTAGCTCGATTTTAAATGTCTCCACTTTTGTCATCTTCCTTCCTTCAAAAATATCAAGTTGGCTTTTCTTTTCGTCATTATCAATGTCAAAATCCGCCTCTCCGTTCGTTTGGTTTCTTTTCCATGCTACATCTAAAAACTTATCTACCGCCCTAAAATGTTTGGCTCCAAAAATAATTCCATAAATATTAGTACCTTTTTTAAGAGAAAATGGGAACATTTTAAGTGTCGTATTTATCGGCAGTTCCTTCTTTAGTGCACCAATTACAGTTCTGTGGATATTCCGATATGCGCCTTTTTTCAACTCTTCCATATCAAAATCCAGCACCCTCTTAAACTCCTCGGTACCCCCTAGCCTCCAAAAATATGAGGACGAAACAAAGTAAATAAAATCAACAGAGCTAAGTTTTTCCAATTCCTGAATAAACTGTTTGGAGATAAATTTTACCCCATTCTGATCGAGGTACACCAGCGAAGGATACTTCTTTACTTTGGGAAGTAGTTTAAAGAATAAGGTTTCGGCATCTTCATTATAATACTCAACAGTGACAAAATATCTAAGTTTTGGATTAGCAACTAAAAATTCCTCGCAGTTTTTCTTTAACAGGTCAAATTTCTCTTGCCTTACTTTAGTAGGTTCAAATTCATTTAAGTGTAATACAATTTTTGTTTTGGTACTAAGAAACAACCCTAAATAAGAGGTTATTTTTGCCAATAATCTTATCGGGGAGCCAGCAACTTCGTTTTTGTCACAACCCGGACCTGAAAAAAAATCAAAAACATGAATTTCATCGATGCCAGGTTGCATCACAAAAGTTGGTATCCATGCTTCAGCATAATCTTCAAATATTTCAAGCTTTGTAATTGTGGTTTCATCAAATGGTTCGGAGTGTAAATCTTTATATGGCATAAGCATAAAATTAAAAGCTCTCCGGATCTTCACTTCGATGACTTTTCAGATCGGAGTAAAAATACTAAATTTTTTAGTTAATAATTCTATAAAGGAATATAATTCTTAGGTGGCTGTCAACCGTACTAACACGGTAAATCTGTAGGCTCCTGAATCAGAGTTTAGAATCTATTCTATTCTTCGAAAAAAAATCGCTGGCAGGGTCACAAAGAGGCTATAACCCTATAGTGTGTTTCTAAAAATCAATTCAACTATTAACTTTAGTCTTTCTTACTCTAATACAGCAGTCTATTCTCGCAAAATTGTGTGTGGTCTAAACTGGGCACCGACCCTGACGGCTCGTCGACTCTCTAATGCCACAAAATTGTGAATCTATTAAAATGTAGATGGGACAAGACTTTATCTTTATTCATATTGCCTCAAAAAAACGTCTCCCAAAATTGGGAGACGTTTGAGGTCCCGACCAGATTCGAACTGGTGTAGAAGCTTTTGCAGAGCTTTGCCTAGCCACTCGGCCACAGGACCTTTTTTTGAACCAGCGCGAAAATAGGATATTTTTGATAATTCATTTAACCCTTTCACGCTAAACACGCTATATGAGCCGCATCGCCGAATCTGAACTGATCATCAACCCCCGTGGCGCCATCTATCACCTCGATCTTCGCCCCGAGGAGATTGCCGGCACCATCATCACCGTCGGCGATCCCGACCGCGTAAAGGAGATCAGCAAACACTTCGATTCCATCGAGGTCAGGGCCCAGCACCGCGAGTTCATCACCCATACCGGCTTCGTCGGCAAGAAACGCCTCACCGTCCTCTCCTCCGGCATCGGCCCCGATAATATCGATATCGTCATCAACGAACTCGATGCCCTCGCCAATATCGACTTCAATACCCGCCAGATCAAGCCCACCCTCACTCCCCTCAATATCATCCGCCTCGGCACCTCCGGGTCCCTGCAGGCCGATATACCCGTCGATAGCTTCGTAGCCGCCACCCATGGCCTGGGCATCGACAATCTTCTCAATTTTTATCGCCACGAACATAATGAGGAAGAAAAACAATTATTGCATTCCTTCGTTACCCATACGCAGCTGCATGGTCAGATGAGCCACCCCTATATCAGCGGCGCGGCCGGCTCCCTGCTCAAGCACTTCGTCAGCGGCTTCCACAGCGGGATCACCGTTACCTGCCCAGGCTTCTATGGCCCGCAGGGACGCATCCTCCGCCTCGGCATCCGCAACCCCGACCTGGTGAACCGCCTCACGGATTTCCGTTTCGGCCAGCACCGGATCACCAATTTCGAGATGGAGACCTCGGCCATCTATGGTCTCGGCAAGTTGCTCGGTCATAATTGCCTTGCCATAAATGCCATCGTGGCCAACCGCGTGAAGAAAGAGTTCTCGAAAGACGGCAAGGCCGCAGTAGAAAACCTGATCGTTAAATTCATCGATATATTTGCACAAAGCATCTAGCCAATATTACTATGACACTCCAATTCTTCAAGTACCAGGGCACAGGTAACGACTTCATCATCGCCGATAACCGCACCGGCAAGTATTCCTTTCTCAGCACCGACCAGATCCGCCGCCTCTGCGACCGCCGCTTCGGCATCGGCTCAGACGGGTTCATGCTGCTCAACGAGAAGGCCGGCTACGACTTCGAGATGAAGTACTATAACTCCGATGGCCGCGAAGGCAGCATGTGCGGCAATGGCGGCCGCTGCATCGTCAAGTTTGCCTACCACCTCGGCATCCACCGCAACGAATACAAGTTCATCGCCGTGGATGGCGAACACGAGGCCGAGATCGACACCGATAGCACCGTCTCCGTAAAAATGAAGGATGTGACCGTCGTGAGAAAAACGCACGGCGATTTCATCCTCGATACCGGCTCTCCCCACTATATCAAGTTCGTCACCGATATCATGGAGCTCGATGTATACAAGAAAGGCCGCGATATCCGGTACAGCAAGGACTTCGAACAGGATGGCATCAATGTCAACTTCGTCGAACAGGTCGGCGATCACCAGATCATCGTCCGCACCTATGAGCGCGGTGTGGAAGACGAGACCTACTCCTGCGGTACGGGTGTAACCGCCGCCGCGCTGGTCTGCTACCACAATGAGAATGGATTCAATGACGTGGAAGTAAAGACCCTGGGCGGCAGCCTGAATGTGGAGTTTGACAGGGCGGAAGACGAGCACTATACGAATATATGGCTGTGCGGGCCGGCGGAGCGAATATTTGAAGGAAGCGTAGAGGTGAAGTAGACCCGAATTCCTTTGGATTGAATATTGTTGTTGGTGGGAGACCCGCATGAAATATTCTCCGAAAGAGTCCGGAGTCCTTCGGACAATATTCAATAATCAATATTCAATGCTCAAGTTGACCCTCTCGTAGGTTGAATAGCCATATCGTGCAGGAAATGTACTGGATGAGATGAGATTTCAATCAGCAGACGGCCCACTTGAGCATTGAATATTGATTATTGATTATTGAATATTTGTATTCCTTTCTACGCCTCTCAACCAAGCAATATGCCTCTGGATTGGTATCTTTGGCCGGATGATTCAATTCTTCAAAAATATCAACCATCAAACCGTCGAGATCGACAAGGCTGAAGACGGCACCTGGATCAATGTGCTTCCTCCGCTCAAGCAGGAGGAGTTCTCTGAATTATCGAAGGATCTCGAGATCCCCATCGACTTCCTCACTGATTCGCTCGACATCGACGAACGCAGCCGCTTCGAGAAGGAAGACAATGTAAGACTCATCGTTATCAAGACACCGACCGAGAACAATTCCTTCAACGATAGCGATGCCTATTACATCACTATTCCCATCTGCATCATCCTCACGATAAGCGGAACATGATGGTTTTGAAGGTGTTCGAGAAGATAGTGCAGAATTTTATGGAGACTCTGAAAGAGATCAATCAACGCCGCAATATTTTCGAACAAAAGCTCTATGATGCGAGTCGCAACGAACACCTACTGCAACTCATGCGCATTCAGAAGAGCCTCGTGTATTTCGTGACGGCCCTCCGCTCCAATGAGCTTCTTTTCATCAAACTCGAACGCACCAATTTCCTTAGCCTGAACGAAGAGGAGAAGGAATTCCTGAACGATCTCATCGTAGATAACTCGCAGGCCCTAGAGATGGCCAATATCTATACGAACATTCTCAGCAGTACGCTCGATGCATTCGCCAGCATCATCGCCAACAACCAGAACCAGGTGCTGAAGCGTCTCGCCGTGATCACCATCGTACTCACCTTCCCGGTACTTATATCGAGTCTCTTCGGGATGAATGTGCCGAGCGGCTTCGAGCATTCTTCCTATGCCTTCTATATCGTGGTCTTCGTATCGCTGATCATCTCGCTGACGATCGGCTGGCTTTTCCTCCGCAAAAAAGTGTTCTAACGCCTATGGAATTCTTCAACATCCGCGTGTACGGTCTCTTAATAAATGAAAAGAAACAGGTGCTGGTCAGCGACGAGTATATCCGTGGCGGCTACTATACCAAGTTCCCCGGCGGCGGCCTCGAATTCGGAGAAGGCACGCGGGAATGCCTGAAGCGCGAGTTCAGGGAAGAAATGGGGCTCGACGTGGAGGTAGGTGCACATCTCTATACCACCGACTTCTTCCAGATCTCGGCCTTTAACCCGAAGTTCCAGATCATCTCCATTTATTATTATGTGAAGGCGCTGGCGGAGATCAAAGTTCCGTTGCGGGACAAGATCTTCGACTTCGACGAACAGCAATTGGCCATCTATGCCGAGAAAAAGGAAATAGAGACATTCAGGCTGGTAGAGTGGAATGATTTTTCAGGAGAAGCGGTGACGCTGCCGATTGATAAGGTGGTTGCCGAGCTGGTGAAGGCTCAATTTGGCAATTTGATAATTGGATAATGTGCCAATTAGCCAATATGCAAATGATCCTAGTCAGTAAAGACATTTCGTATCGGAGCACGCCCAATTGGCACATTGGCTAATTGTCAAATTATCAAATTGATTTCTTCTGCCGCGCAAAGCTTCCTTCCTTCTTCGGCGTGAATTTCTTCAAAACTTGTTTCAGCAAAGAATCCTTCTTCAAGGTGGGATCGTTATAGGAAGTAATGGTGGGCTCTCCCCTCATGGTATGCGTTGGCTCTACCCGCGGGGCCTTTTCTAAAACAACGATGCTATCATAGAACGATATGCCGGAGATGCTGCGCGTTGTTTCCGACACCGGCACCACGCTCTCATTGTCGATATGCCAGGCATGCATCTGGTCCACGAGGTCCTTCGAGAATTCGATAAAACTCTTCTTGTTCTTATACCCGCCATGATACTCCGGCCAATACGAGGTATGCGTATCCTCCACCATATAAATGCCTCTTTCCTTTACCTGTGAGAACAGGTGTTTGAAAGTAACGAGCTGCTGGTTCATCGTATGTCCCCCATCATCCAGGAGAATATCGAGCGGAGGCAACTCCTTCTTCAGCTTCGCCAGGAATTGCTCGTCCTCCTGCGAACCGATGAAGACCTTTGTCTTTCCCTCCTCGAATTGCTTGCATTCAGGGTTGACATCCACGGCGAATATATTCGCCTCGGGGCCGAAATATTCGCGCCACATCTGCAGGGAACCGCCATGTGATATGCCTATCTCCAGGAAGTTGATCGGTTTACCCTTATAGGAAGAAAAATATTTCTCATACACCTCGAAGTAATGATCCCATTTATGGATCAGTCTTCCTTTGTGTGAATCGAATATTGATTGAAGTGTTGCCATGATTTTTATGATTCGATTGCTGCAAAAATAGCAATTATCAATTAGTCAGTGTGCAAATATGCCAATGTGCCAATTACCCTAATAAGTAAAGGAATTTCATATCGTAGCACGCTCAATTGGCACATTGCCTAATTGTCAAATTGGCTAATTATTCTACCCCCATCGCCTCTCTCTTCATCCTCACCGCCGTTTCATGCCCCACATACTTCTCGATTCTCCTCTCCGCCAGGTAGATCACCGGCGTGAGTATGATCGCCATGCTGGCCTTGTAGAGATAGCTGACCACGCCGACGGCGAGGATGGTCTGCCACGTAAACACTCCGCCGAACGCGATGAACAGCACCACATAGCTATCCACCAGCTGCGATACGAGCGTAGAACCCGTGGCGCGCAACCAGATCATCTTATCCCCCGTGATCTTCTTGATGCGGTGAAAGATGTACACATCGACCAGTTGGCTCACGAAGAACGCCACGATGCTCCCCACGATGATGCGCATGCCCTGTCCGAAGACACCCGTGAAGGCAACCTGCATATCGGGAATATTATTGGATACCGACTGGCTCGTGATCCAGAAATCTGCCGGCGGCACATGAATGGCGGCGAAATACATTAGGAAGGCATAAGAGATCAGCGCGATGGCCGTAAACGAAATGCGGCGCACCGCCTTCGGGCCATAATATTCATTCACGATATCCGTCAGGATGAACTCGAGCGGCCATAACAAAACCCCGCAGGTGAGTGTCACCGTGATGCCCGACTGGCCGAACAGCGTGAAGTTGGCGGGATGAAAGCCAAATAGTTTCTCCAGCGAGAAGAGCTTCGTGCCGATCGATTCTGCGATCAGCGCATTGCAACAGAAGAAAGCCGTGAGGCTGAGGAATAACTTCGTGGGCTTATGCCGCAGGATATCGTTCACCATTTATGTAAATTATATAGAATAAAAGCAAGAGGAGGAAAAACACATTGGAGATCACCAGCCACAAGGGTACATATACGGCGGGCCTGCGCTTGACGATGAAGACGGTGAGGTAGCAGAGATTGACGAATGGAACGATCACCAGGCCGAGGAAATAACCGATGATGATGATGGTAGATGAAATCGCCTCATCGTGCGTCCAGTTGCGGAATTGCAGCGAAACGGACAGTAAAAAAAACAAGCCACAGATAAATGCCAATCGAGATAAAAATAATAGCCAGCGCATCCCCTATTTTCGACTAAAATAGCATTATTTTGGCAGCCTGAAAGTGAAAATAAACCGGGTGTACCGGCCTACTTCAATGTTCCTTCAAAACAAGAATTCATGAAAAACAAGCTTTTTGCAAAAGCATTGCCGCATATCATCGCTATCCTGATTTTCCTGATCGTTTCGCTGCTCTTCTGCAAGCCGGCCCTGGAGGGCAATGTGCTCGGGCAGGATGATATCGCAGGCTGGAAGGGGATCGCGCAGAATGCATTCGACTATAAAGCCGTGCATGGTCAGTTCCCACTCTGGAACCCGAACCTGTTCAGTGGCATGCCGAATTTCCTCATCGTGATGAATGGCAAGAGCATTCTCCCCGATCTGAATGCGGTCTTCGGGCTGGGCCTCCCCGAGCCCATCAATTTCTTCTTCATCGCCTGCATCTGTTTCTATATTCTCTGCCTCGCACTGGGCACGCGCCCCATCGTCGGCATCGTAGCAGCGCTGGCCTTCGCCTTCTCTACCTACAATCCAGTCATCATTGCAACGGGTCATATCACGAAGATGTATGCCCTCTGTTACACGCCGTTGCTCCTTGCGGGTATGATACTCACCTACGAGAAAAAGTATTGGCTCGGCCTGGCCGTCACCACGCTTGGCACTTATATGCTCATCGGCGCCAATCACCCACAGATCAGTTATTATTTCTTTCTTATCGCCGCGTGTGTCACGCTCGCGTACCTGGTCAACTGGATACGGAAGAAGGAATGGAAACATATCGCCCTCGCCTTCGGCATCACTCTCGTGGCAGCTGCCACCGGCCTGATGACAAATTCACTCTCGCTGCTCACCACTACGGAATATTCGAAGGCCACCATGCGTGGCGGAAAGAGCGTGAGCATAGATGGCGACAAGGTGCAGGCCGCAAATACGAAAGGCCTCGACACCTCCTATGCCTTCCAGTATAGTTTGATGAAGACCGAACCGCTGGTGACTATGATGCCGAATGCCTTCGGTAACGTAACTCCCACCGGTCGCCTCGACGAAAACTCGGCCGTGGTGAAGAAACTCACGGGCCAGGGTGTTCCCGAGAATTCCGCCGTTCAACTCGCCGGTAATCTCCCATCGTATTGGGGCGGACTAGAGTTTTCCGGTGGTGTTCCCTATATCGGCATCTTCATCGTGATACTGTCGATCCTGGGCTTCGTGCTATTGAGACATCCATTGCGCTGGGGCCTCCTGGCTGCCTCCGTACTCGCCATATTGATGTCCTGGGGCAAGTTCTTCCCCGGCTTCAATGTCTTCCTGTTCGAACATCTTCCTTTGTATAATAAATTCCGTGCGCCGTCCATGAGCCTCGTCATACTCGAGCTGCTCTTCCCGGTTACGGCCGCCCTGACAATGCAGCAATTGTTCTTCTCACCGGGAGCGAAGGAAACATTGAAAGCAAATTTCAAGAAGATACTATACACGCTGGGGGGAGTCGCGGGCGTGCTTGCCCTGCTCTACGTCGCAATGGACTATGGCTCCCCGATCGATCAACAGATCCTCTCCACCAATTTCGACGGCAGTGGTAAAGATACCATCGGCCGCCTGATCGTCTCCGGCCTGAAGTCTGACCGCAGTGGCATGTTCGGCGCGCAGGTCCTTCGCACATTTGCGTTCCTGGCGTTGATGCTTGGATTGATCTGGCTTTATCTCAAGAATGTATTGAAACCGGCGATCGTTGTTGCCATCCTCGGGCTGGTTACGCTTACTGACCTGTTGCTGCTGGATTCGAAATACCTGAATGAAGATCTCTACCATTCAAGGGACGATGTGCATACATCATCCTTTTCGAAGACGCCAATCGACGATGAAATATTGAAGGATAAATCCATTCACTACCGCGTGTATAATGCCGGCCAGGATAAATTCAGCTCGAGTGATTACCGGGTCTCCATCTTCCACAAAGCGATCGGTGGATATCATCCGGCCAAATTGCGCCTCTACCAGGACATCATGGAGAGATACTTATACGGGAATCCAAATCCCCAGGTGCTCAATATGCTGAACACGAAATACATTCTCACCACCGATCCGCAGAACGGACAACAGGCGATCATTCCAAATCCCAGTGCATATGGCCCCTGTTGGTTGGTAAAAAATATCAAGCTGGTCAAGGACGATACGGAAGAATTACAGGCAGTAGGCGCCACCAGCCTCGGGGATACGGCGATAGTACAACAATCGCTGGCATCTCTTGCAGGCCAACCACAGTGGGATTCTGCGTCCAGTATTTCCCTGACCAAATTCGATAACGACGTGGTTGAATATTCCGCTTCCTGCAATGGGCCACAGTTTGCCGTCTTCAGCGAGGTGTATTATCCTTACGGATGGAATGCCTACGTCGATGGAAAAAAAGTCGACTATGTGAGAACGGACTATGTCCTGCGAGGTCTCTCATTGCCTGCGGGCAAGCACGCTATTCGATTCGTTTTCGAGCCTGCTTCGTATAAAAAAGGGATAACGCTTTCTTATACGGGTTCTTTTCTCGTCGTCCTCCTTGTATTGGGAGGGTTGTTCATGGCTATTCGTGAAAAGAAAAAGGAAGGATGACCGGGCAATACAGAATTGAACATGCAGCGATGCCGGGCAACGGCCATCGCTTTCATGCATAGAGTGCAGCTTAATAATTCACGCAATTAATCCTTGATCTTGCTATCGGTCATTACAATCTGCTTCAATAATCCCGGCGACCTGGCGGATACCTGTGCTTCGGTGGATCAGCAGTCCGAGAAGCCGGGCGAACATCTCATCATCGATGGTTCCACGGATGAGAATATCGTCCAGTGGTTGATGAATAACGCTCAGCCTTCCTACCGGCGATGGATCCATGAGCCCGATAGCGGCATTTCCGATGCATTCAACAAGGGAATACTCAACTCGAAGGGAGATATTATCCATCTCCTGAATTCAGGCGACCGCTATGCCACCGGAACTGCGATAGAGACAGTAATGGCATTCTTCAGGGAAGATAGCAGCCTGCAGTGGACACATAGCCAGTATATTCAGTACCGGGGTGAAATGGACGTAGTAAGCGGACTGCCCTTCGAGTCAGAAAAATTATGGAAGGGTATGCGCACCGTGGCTCACCCGACAATGTTTATAAGAAGGGAAGTATATTCCCGTAACGGGTTCTATGATAAGGAGTATAAGATCGCCATGGACTTCGACATGCTGGTACGAATGAGACAGGAAAAATTTCGTTTTATTCCCAGCTCACTCGTCTATTTTGCTCCGGGAGGTGCGAGTAATACACAGTTTGAAAAGGGCCTCGCCGAAGTAAAGCGCAGTTATAAACGACATATCGGATCCAGTATGCTCCTGGCCGGATGGCAGTTGCGGCAACGGCTTTTGCACGCGTTCATGCAGACTAACTTAGGAAAAAGCTGGTTTCGAAGGAAAAACCAGCGTAATAAGCGCTAATAAGGTTGACACCCAGGTGTCAACTAGGTGTCAACCGATCGTCTCTTAAACTTATAAAGGCGTCCTCGTCACAGAACCCAAAACTGGCTGAGATGAGCCATTTTGAAAATACGTGACACAGAAGAATTTAGTTTCCGTCAATAACAGCTGCGAACAGGCCAGGGAAGTATTGGAGTTGGGACCAAATTTGATAACTATTCCCAGGCTTGTCTTTTCTGCATTGGTGAATGCCCAGGTAATAGGGAGTGTCTGCGCCACTGTAGGCGAATAGGTTCCGGTGCCATCTGCAAGGAATGTTATCTTATCATTGTCGTAGTTATTCGTATTCATACTGCCACCCCTGCTGTAGTATATGCGGGTATTGTTCTCTACCTGGAGGATCTCTTCCATTTTCCAGGTGTGCTGGGTAAGAAGGACTTCCTTGGTCTTGGATGTGTCGCCATTATCATCATCATCGTCTTTGGTGCAGGACTGAATAGCGATAAGGGCAAGGCAGAAGGTGGAAAGGATCAGTAATTTTTTCATGTGGCTAATTTCGTACAATATATAATAAATAAAGCTAAGTCCTTATTCGGCCAGCCCTGAGACAGCGATACAGCCAATTAATAAGAAAAGGTTAACAACCGCCCCAGCTACTCATTCCGGGCTCGCCGAAAGCCCATATGGAGGCGGCATTCGATGGAGGATGGCGCCAGCTTACCGGCTCCTCACACCTTGAAAGAGACTCAGGCAGTAACTAAAGCTCATGAGGAGTTTGGATAGCACGCCCTTTCGAAGTACCTGTAAGGAGAACCTGCACTGAAACCGCAGCATCTTCACGAAGATCGAAGGCAATTCACCCTGGTAATGTTTCCGGATATCCTCCAAGCTACGAACACCCAGGTTTCTCAGCATTCGCCAGTAATAATCATACACAAAGGGATTGCGGAGTATCCCCGCGCCGAATTTTTCCAATAACAGGCAATTCTCGGGAATCTGAACCTCGGCAACCAGGAAAGTATAACGCGTCACCTGTTCATCGTGAAAACCAATGTTCAAAAGAATCTTATCGATATACCTGTAATGCTTCATCGTGCGGATGAACCGGATGTAGTATTCGAAATCGACCACGAATTTGAACCGCGTATCATACAGGATATTCGCATCGCGCCTCACGAGCGTGCAACTCGGGTTGCCGACATAGACCCGCTTGAAAAGATGAAGCAGGCTCATTTTCAAAAACACCCTGTCGAAGAAATTACAGCGAACGATATATTTCCTGCCCGTATCCTGCACCACATTCTGAAATGCCGCAAAGAAGAACGAGGCGTCGGAATGAGCAATAGTTGCATCATAAAAGACCTGCAGGGCGTCGGCGCCATTCAGCCAGTCGTCGTGATGCATGATCTTTATCCATTTGCCCCTCGCGTGCGAAATGGCCGCATTCCAATTGGCAGGTGTGCCGAGAGAAGGCGTATTCTTCACATAAATGATCTTTTCGCCAAATGCATAGTCAGGGAGTAACCGGGCAATCGAATCATCCGGGCTATCATCAGAGACAATGATCTCATAATTGGAAAAAGTTTGCTGCGCAATGGAGTCCAGAAGGCGTCTCACGAAAGTTACGTTGCGGTAAGCTGGAATGCAGATTGATATTTCAGGTTGCACTGTCATCCGGATCTATTCATATTTATTTTGCGCGATCTCTTTTTTTTCTATCCCGGGTAAAAGCCCTGTAGCCCGCAATCACCTTGCCCAGGGTGCTAAACCGGTGTTTGCCGTACAAGAGATTGTTCTTAACCCGGTTAATCAAATCCGCACGGAACCCTGTGATCTCCGAAGGAAATTCGCGCTTGTACATGTCGCGAACATAAAAATAATTCCTTACCATATAGAACATCCGGAACGGGGAATGGACAACCCGTGATGATAAGGCAAGATCCTTTAATGAGCGTCTTTGAAGCGTGGTACCAAGCTGGTGATCCAGGACAATATTCCCGAATTGAATACATTGATACTTCAGCCGCCTTATTCTCAGGCAAAATTCCGTATCCACAAGATCAATGAACATCCACTCATCGAATTTTCCGACCTTCTCAAACAACGAAAGATTGACCATGCTTCCTGAAGTGATCAGGATGCTGTCCTTTTTTGAAGAGCAGGCTCTCTCAGCTGTAGCGGGAGTAGTAAAACTAACCCCAAACATCGCCACTTCATCGATTTGCGGGTAGTCAAGCATGCAGCCGATATAGTTCTGCAATATTCCCGGGCCGAAGAAGGAGTCCTGGTCCATGGTGAGCAGCCAACCGTATCCCTCATCACTGGCGAGGCCGGCGGCCTGGTTAAGGCGGGCGCCAATGCCCTTGTTAATTCCATCGTGAATGAAAGACACATTGGGAAATTCAAGGAGTCTCGCAGCAAATTCATCCAATGGGGCTTCCGTATTGTCCAACACAAAAATTCTTTTGAGTTGCGAAAGGCTGCGCAGGTTGTCATACACCTGCTCATCGGGATGATAGGTTATGATCACGCAGGCTATTCTAATATTATCTTGCCTCTCCAAAATGGATCAGGATATTTTCATGATGGAAATACGCATTGTATTCATACTTCTGGAGCGCCGTGAAAAAGGTCTTTGCGCAACCAGGCCTCGATTGATCATGTAACTCGATGATCAATACTTTTACTTTGCCAAGCCAGGGAATATTTGGCTGCGAAAAAATGACCTTTTCCGCGCCCTCGATGTCCATCTTCAGGATATCGACGGTATTCCAATCCCGTTCTGCCATGATCGAATCGATAGTGATCCCATCGATACCTGATGCGGCTACTCCCGTTTCCACATTAAAACTTGCAGCCTGGTCATCCGGATTGGCGATGATCACCGGTTCGGCCTTATACCAGATCGCCGCCTGAAGAGGGGTCACTTTCGGCGAATGGACTGTGTTGGCCCTCAACAATTCGAAATTGCCTTCTTCCGGCTCTACGGCAACAATGGCCGCATTGGGAAACTGGCTGGCAAACCAGAGCGCGGAGGCGCCGATGTTGGCGCCGGCATCGATGATGGTAGTAGCGCCAGGAATATCGAAAAAGGGATTTACATATTGCTTTTCTAAAAAGACCTGCTTGAAGATTGCCTTGTCTGAAACGTTATCGCGAAGCTCAATGCCGGTGCGTGAAAACCGCCCCCTGACCTTATACCGACCCTTCTTTTTACGGATCAGACTAAAGAAAATGGAAGAGCCCTCCCCCAGTCCATAGAAGCGTACCCAATTAATATACTCAATAACAAGTATTCCTATTTTCCTTACCCCAATTTTTTGAAATACACCCATGCTCCTGATTTAAAAATTCGCCAGGCTAGTGATACGCGCAGCCAAAATAAACTTTTCTTCCCTCAACCATTTAATCTCAAGTGGGATTTGTGCAAATTTACCGCATTGCCACGATGCCAAAAAGCGATTACGGAAAGAAGACTTTTGCTATGAATGATAATTATAACTATTTTTCATCCTGCAAAACCAATTGAGGCATCGATCCATCACTAATCAACATGCATTGAATTCCCTCAGCTTCATCATTATCACATACAACAGGCCCGAAGATATGCTGGAACTCGCCAGGAATATCAGCGAACTCGATGGCGCCGATACCCTGTTGGAGGAGGTTATCATAGTAAACAACGCCTCGACCTCGGACTATGGACCGATAAAAGAGTTCATCTCCGGGACGGCCCATGTTCCCTTCCGTTATTTCGATGCCCTGGAAAACCTGGGTGTTGCCAAAGGAAGGAACTATGCCCTGGCAAAGGGCTCCGCCCCTATCGTGATAATGCTCGATGACGACGCTGTCTTACAAAATAAGGACTGCCTTTATCGGCTCATGGAAGAATTTGGCCGGGACCCGGCCGGCCGCAGCAGGGCCATCGTTTCATTCAAGGTATTGTACTACGATACCCTGCAGATGCAAAAAAATGCATTACCGCACAAAGACTTCGAGGCATACAGGGACAAGTCCTTCTTCGAGACCTATTTCTATGCCGGCGGAGCCCATGCGGTCAAGCGGGAGGTGATCGAAACATTGGGTCGCTACCCGGAGGATTTCTTCTATGGCATGGAGGAATACGATCTCAGTTACCGTATACTGGACGCAGGCTATTCCATTGTCTACAGCGATAAGATCGTTATGCTGCATAAAGAATCGCCGCTTGGACGAAAACCGAAAAAGGAAAAGATAAGGATGATGTGGGTGAATAAGAGCAAGGTGGCATGGAGATACCTTCCGAAGAAATTCTTCTATAGCACCGCCTTTCTCTGGAGCCTGCAATATCTCCGCAGCACAGGGTTCGATCTCGGCGGGTTCGTTTCGGGTTGGCGCGAGATAACCCGGATACCACGTAATGAAAAGAGAAAGGTGATCAGCAGTGCCACGTTGGACTATCTCCGGAAGGTAAAGGCGAGGCTGTCCTATTGAAATTATGCGGGAATGTTCTTCGTCTCTTCCAGGAAGTATTGATAGGCCTTCTTCAATCCATCCTGCAGGGAGATAGTATGCTTCCAGCCAAGGCCGTGTATCCTGGAACTATCCATTAGTTTTCTCGGCGTACCATCCGGTTTGCTGGTATCGAAGACGATGCCCCCTTCAAAACCCGTGACTTCCTTCACCAGCATGGCAAGTTCTTTTATCGTGGCTTCCTGTCCCGTACCAACGTTGACGAATAATTTATCGTTGAAGTTCTTCATGAGGAAGACACAGGCATCGGCGAGATCGTCCACGTACATGAATTCACGCAGCGGCGAGCCCGTACCCCATATCTCCACCTCTTTTGATTTCTTTTCTACCCCATCGTGAAACTTATGAAGCAGCGCCGGTATCACATGCGAGGTCTGGAGGTTATAGTTATCGCCCTGACCGAAGAGGTTGGTCGGCATAGCCGCGACGAAATTGCAGCCATACTGATCGCGGTAGGCCTCGCAGAGTTTTATGCCGGCGATCTTTGCGATCGCATAGGGTTCATTCGTCGGCTCCAGCAAGCCGGTGAGCAGGTACTCTTCCTTCAGCGGCTGCGGCGCGAGCTTTGGATAAATGCAGGAGCTTCCGAGGAAGAGTAATTTCGTCACGCCGTTGAGGTATGCAGCCTGCATGATATTCGATTCGATCATGAGGTTGTCATAGAGAAATTCGGCGCGATAGGTATTGTTTGCCAGAATGCCTCCCACCTTAGCCGCGGCGAGGAAGACATATTCCGGCTTTTCAGTTGAGAAAAATTCATGTACAGCCTGCTGGTTGCGCAGGTCGAGACCCGATGAAGTACGGACGAGAATATTTTCAAATCCCTCTTTCTTTAATTTCCTCACGATAGCGGAGCCTACCATTCCCCTGGCGCCGGCTACGAATATCTTACTGTTCTTTTCCATCATTCGAATTGTCTTATGGTTTGAAATCCCGATTTCTTCAGGATCACATCCTTTCTGAAATTTTCGATATCGGCCTCTACCATTTCTTTTGCCAATGCATTCAGTGAATGTTTGGGCGCCCATCCCAGCTTTTCTTTTGCCTTGGATGCATCGCCCTGCAGAAGATCCACCTCTGTCGGCCGGAAGTATCTCTTGTCAACTTCTACTATCACATCGCCCTTGCGTACGTGTATATCGGGAAGGGAGACATTGGTCACCACACCTTTCTCCTTCTCGCCCTTTCCTTCGAATTCGATAT
>Ga0193753_10000684_pt1 | contig 32326 bp, 23 predicted proteins | sample H1c2metaG_FD_144925 | JGI IMG/M metagenome (GOLD analysis project Ga0193753, IMG submission 144925) | Soil microbial communities from a riparian zone of the East river system, Colorado, United States - H1c2 | ecosystem: Environmental > Terrestrial > Soil > Riparian zone | place: USA: East...
AGCGCGACCGGCGCGATGCGCGCCGAAGAGCACTCGACGAGCAGCCTGCCGTGCGCGGCGAGCGCGGGCGGGCCGCACACCGCGGCCGGCAGGGGATCGCGCAGCGCATACGGCGGGTCCGCGAGCACGAGGTCCCACGACTGGCCCTCGGGCGGCACGAAGCGCTGGCAGTCCGCGGCGAGCAGCGAAAACTCGCCGGGCTCCGCGTGCGAGGCCGCGAGGTTGGCGCGCAGCGCGGCGAGCGCGCGCGGCGCCTGCTCGACGAAGGTCACGTGCGCCGCGCCGCGCGAGAGCGCCTCCAGCCCGAACGCGCCCGAGCCGGCGTACAGGTCCAGCACGCGCGCGCCCTCCAGCGCCTCGCCGAGCATGCCGAACACCGCCTCGCGCACGGCAGCGCGCGTGGGCCGCGTGTCCAGCCCCGGCGGCACGACGAGCCGCAGCCCGCGCAGCCGCCCGCCCAGGATCACGGGCGCCGTCGTGCGCGTCACGTTCCGCTTCAGTGCGGGCGGCTGAGGAGCTGCGGCGGCTGCATGCCCTGCTGCTGCAGCACCCAGGCCTCCCAGCTGCGCTGGACGTCCTGCAGGTCCTCCGCGAAGGCCGCGACCCAGGCCTGCTTGTGCAGCGCGGGCGCGAGCTTGCCGGTGGAGTCGGGCCCCGTGTCGAAGACGCGCACGTAGGCCAGCAGCTCGTCGGGGTGATGCTCGAACAGGAAGCGCAGCAGGCTCCAGCCCACGCCGACCTCGCGGCTGTTCATGTCGCCCGCGCGCCGCGACAAAAAGGTGTCCAGCGACCCGAGGTCCTCCAGCACGTGCTCGTCCTGCAGGCTCCGCAGCCAGTTGGGGACGTCCTCCCAGTCGGGCAGGAAGAGGTCGCCGTCCCGCGCTCCCGGCTCGCGACCCTTGCTCGTGAGCGTGAGCGTGCGGTTCTGGGTCACGGCGGACTCGTAGAACGCGGCCATGCCGTTCTCGACCCAGCCGGGCGTGCGCGCGCCGTTCTTGAAGCGCTGCACGAGCAGACGGCCGAGCTGGTGCGCCAGGGCGCCGGTGCGCCCCAGCTCCTCGTCGCCCGACGCGGCGAGGCCCTCGCCGTGAGCGACGAGCCCGATGAGGGGCCGCGGCGCGGACAGCATGAAGCCGCGCGCCGTGCGGTACTTGTCGCGCAGGCTCGCGGTCAGGCCGTACGGCACGAGCGCTTCGCTGTCGAGCAGCTTGCCCATCGCGCCGAGGGTGGGCGGCACGATCACGGGGATGTCGTAGCTGGTGAGCGCCTTGCGCTCCGCCTCGGTGGGCGGCCAGCGCAGCAGCAGGTCCCGCACGATCTCGTCCAGGCTGGCGACCAGCCTCGTGGCCTGCTCCGGCGGCAGGTCGCAGAACAGCGTGATGAATTCGCCGGAGCTCGCCGCCAGGGGGATCGCCAGGCCCTGGAGCTGCTCGACCAGCAGCGTGGTCTCGCCCTGCCGGCGCGGGACCCAGGCGTCGTGCGCGCGCACGAAGCCGCGCCGCGCCATGGCCTCGGCCTCCGGGAGCCAGCGTCCGTCCTGCCAGAGCAGGCCGGCGGCCTTCTTCTCCGCCTCGTGCGCCTTCACGTACGCGGGGACGTCCGCGGGCTCGAGCCAGCCGCTCTCCACCTTCACGCGGCCCAGCGCCTCGTTGGCCAGCGCGTGGTCCGGCACGAGCGCGAGCACGTCGCGGAGCAGCGTGCGCGACTCGGGGACGAGCTGCTGGTCGCGCGCCCAGATGGCCAGCTCGTAGAGCCCGGCCGCGTCGCCCGAGGGCAGCGCGGCGCGCCGCGTGACGAGCTCCTGCGCCGGCGTGCGCTTCTCCTCGATCGACGCGACCGTGGACATCGGCACCACGATCGTGCCGAAGTCCGTCTTGACCGTCAGCTCGCTGTCGGTGCGAGCGGTGATCTGGCCCTCGACCGTGCGGCCGTCCTTGAGGTGCACGACGTCGGCGCGAGCGAGCCCGCACCACAGCACGGCGACGACCAGCACGCGGACGGCAGCGAAGACGGTGGAGCGCATCGGGCGTTTTCTCGTCGCGGGTTTCGGCGCGGTATCTTGGGACGCGTGAGCGGTGACGTCAAACCGAAGCGCGCCGCGGGCTACGAGCTGCTGGCGACACTGGCGCAGGCCGACACCGGCGCCGTGTTCCTGGCGCGCGACCGTGCCGGCCGGCGCGTGGTGTGGAAGCGCCACGAGCGCGGGGCGGGCGAGGCGGGCGGCCTCGCGGAGCTGGCGCTGCTCGGCCTGCGGCACCCCGGGCTCGCCGCCTGTCTCGACGCAGGTCGCCTGCCGGGCGACGGCCGCCTGTACACCGTGACCGAGCACGTGGCCGGCGTCGCGCTGGGCCCGCAAGCGCTCGGCACGCTGCCGGCGCCCCCCGGGCGCGCCCTCGCGCTGGCGGTTCGGCTGCTCTCCGCACTTGCCGCGGTGCACGACCGCGGCCTGCTGCACCGCGACCTCAAGCAGGACAACGTGCGCCTCGAGACCGCGACGGACCGTCCCGTGATCCTGGACTTCGGACTGGCCTGCGCTGCCGCGGACAGCGCGCGCCTGCCGGCCGCGGGCACGCCGCGCGCGATGGCGCCGGAGCTGTTCGCGGGGGGGAGCGCGTCCCTCGCCTCGGACCTGTGGTCCGCAGGGCTGCTGCTGGCCGAGGCGCTGCTCGGGCGGCGGCTCTCGGCGGCCAGCCAGCCGCGGATGCTGCTGCCGCAGCGGCTCGCCTTCGCGGGCTTCTCCAGCGAGGACCGCGCCCGGCTCGGCGAGCCGGCGCTCGCCGCGCTGCTCGCGCGCCTGCTCGATCCCGACCCCGCGCGCCGGCCACAGGATGCGCACGCGGCGCTCGCCGCGCTGCCGCGCCTGCCCGCCGCGCTGGCCGCCGAGCGCGCCCGCGACGCGCTGGAGGCACGGCTCTCCGGCGCGCTGCTCGCGCACGACGGCTCGCGCGCGGCGCGGCTGGCCGCGCTGGCGGGCGGCGCGACCTGGGTGGCCGCGTTCCCCTCGCCGCACACGACGCCCCTGCAGGCCTTTTCCGCGGTGGCGGCGCTGGCGCACGATGTCGAGGAGGACGCGCCGGCCGTGCGCGCGCGCCTCGTGCAGAGCGACAGCTCGTCCGCGCCGGGCGTTGCGGAGCTCGCCGCGCTGCTCGGCGCGCTGGCCTCGCTGGCGCCGCTGACGCTCGAGCTCGGCGCCGCCCGCGCGGCCGATCCGGCGCGCGCCGCCGAGCGTCGCGACCTCGCGGTGCGCCTCGCGGAGTTGCCGCGCATCCGCATGTTCGACGAGCCGCCGCTGACGCCCGCGGAGGCGGCCGCGACGCTGCGCGCGGCCTTCGGCGAGCAGGCCGTGCTGGAGCGGCGGCTGCTCGCGGACCCGCCGCTCCAGCACGGCCTGCTGGCCGAGGCGCTCGCCGCGCTGCCGCGCGAGGGCGTCGTGGGCACCGCCGCCGGCGACGTCGCAGTGGACGAGACGCGCCTGCCTCCCGGCTGGCCGGCCGCGCCGGCTGCGGCCGTGCCGGACGGGCTCACGCCGGCCGCGCGCGAGCTGCTGGGCGTGGTGGCGCTGTCGCCGCGCGCGCTGCCGGAGGGCGACCTGGCGGCCATCGCCGGCGCGCCCGTGGCCGCCGCGCTGCGCGAGCTGGACGAGCGCCGCATCGTGCGGCGCCAGCGCAGCGAGCCGGCGGACCTGCACGCGCTGTCGGAGGGCTGGTCCGGCCCCGCGCTGCGCGCCGCCCTGCCCGTGACGGCGGGGACGCGCGTGGCGCTCGCGCAGCTCCTCGGCGGGAGCGCGGCGGCGGACGAGGACGCGGCCGCCGCCGTCGCGGAGGTGCTGGGCGCCGAGGCGCCGCCCGCGCGCGACCCGCCGGCGCTCACGCGTCTGGTCATCGAGGCCGCGGACACGCTGCGGCGCGTCGGCCGCCTCACGCTCGCGGCCGCGCTGCTGCGGCGCGGCCAGGCCGGGTGCGAGCCGGCCGGCCGGGACCTGCGCCGCCTGTGGCTCGACCTCGCGGACACGCTCATCCGCAGCCAGTCGCACGACGAGCTGCCCGCCGTCATCGACGCGGCGCGCGCGCAGCTCGGCCACGATCCCGCGCTGGACGTGCGCGTGGCGCGCTCGCTCTTCCTGCGCGGGCACGTGCCGGAGGCGCTGGACCTGCTCGAGCGCCTGCCGCTCGCGGAGCTGCCGCGCGAGGACGCGCTGCTCGGCCTGCAGCTGCGCAGCCAGGCGCGGCAGCACGCGGGCCGCCTCCCCGAGGCGCTGCTCGACGTGCGCGAGGCGCTGCGCCGCGCGGGCGAGCCCGGCGACCGTCGCACGATGGCGCTGCTCGAGCGCGCCGCGGTCGTCGAGGCGCGCCTCGGGCACCACGACGAGGCGGTGCGGCTGTACGAGGCCTGCATCGCGCTGGCGCGGAAGCTGGGCCACGGCCTGCTCGTCGGCAGCCCGATGTATAACCTCGGGCGCGCGCTCGTCGCGCGCGGCGAGCGGCGGCGCGGGCTGGCCGTGCAGGAGGACGCCGCGCGGCAGCTCGCGCTCGCGGGCGACCAGGCCAGCCTCGCCATGGCGCTCAACAGCCTGGGCGCGGAGTGGATCTCGCTCGGGCGCATCGACACCGCGCGCGGTCACCTGCAGCGCTCGCTGGAGCTCGCGCGCAAGCTCGGCGCGCACGGCCTCGCCGCGATGGCGCTCAACAACACGGGCCGCGCGCTCGCGGCGGAGGGCCGCCACGCGGAGGCCGAAGCCGCCTTCGCGGAGAGCCTCGCGATCCGGGTCGCGCGTGCCGACCGGCGCGGCCAGGCGGCGGTGACGCTGACGCGCGCGCTGGCGCGCTGGCAGCGCGGGCAGCTCGACGGCATGGAGGCGGATCTCGCCGCGGCGCGCGCCAGCCTGGCCGGGCTGGACGACGTCGAATGGGAGGTGGAGGCCGACCTGGTGGCCGCGCGGCTCGCGCTCTCCCGCGAGCGCGGCGCGGAAGCGGCGGATGCCGCGGCGCGCGCGCTCCAGCGCAGCCGGCAGCTCGCGCGGCCGGCCGAGGAGCTCGTCGCGCTGGACCTGCTCGCGCGCGCCGGCGCCGCGGACCTCCGCTCCGTCGATCCGGCGGCGCACGAGCGCGGGCCGGCGCTCGCGGACCTGCTGTTCACGCGCGCGGCGGCGCACCTGTCGGCGGACCGCGGCGAGGAGGCCGACGCCGACATCGTCGCCGCGCTGTCCATGCTCGGCGAGGCGCCCGACGGCACCGTGGAGGCCCGGGGCCTGGTGCTGCGCGCCGAGGCCGACCTCCAGCGCCTGCACGCGGAGCTGTCCCGGCCCGCGCCGGACTATGGCAAGGTGGGCGCCTGGCTGGCGCGCGCGGGCCGCGACCACGAGCGCGCGGCCGCCCTCGTGGAGCTGCTCGACCTTGCACCCCTGCGTGACCGGCTGGCGCGTTGCCGCACCCGTCTCGCCTCGGCGGGGGAGGGCGAGGAGATGAGCGGCCTCGCCGTGCTCGCCGAGCGCCTGCGCAACCTGGAGCGCCTCGCCGAGATCAACAAGGCGCTCAACACCGAGCGCGACACGCAGCGCCTGCTCGAGCTGATCGTGGACAGCGCGATCGAGCTGACGGGCGCCGCGCGCGGCTTCCTCATCCTGTTCGACGGGCGCAGCGAGGAGTTCCGCGCGGCGCGCAACATCGACGAGAGCACGATCCACAACCCTGAGTTCGAGGTGAGCCACTCCGTGGCGCGGCGCGTGGCCAAGGAGGGCCGCCCGGTCATCACCGCGAACGCGATCGACGACCCGCGCTTCGGCAGCGCGGCCAGCATCTCGGAGCTGAAGCTGCTCTCCATCCTCTGCGTGCCGCTCGTCTCGCGCGAGCGCACGCTGGGCGCGATCTACCTGGACCACCCGCAGGTCGTCGGGCGCTTCGACGAGCACCACCTGGGGACGGTCACGGCGCTGGCGGAGCAGGCCGCCATCGCGCTGGAGAACGCGCGGCTCTCGGAGGGCCTGGCGGCCAGCAACCGGCAGCTGCACGACAGCCGCGAGGAGATCGCGCGGCTCAACGAGGCGCTGAAGTCGCGGCTGGTGCAGCGCGAGGCCGAGCTCGAGGAGGTCCGCGAGTCGCTGGATGCCAGCCGCCTCGCGCTGCAGCTCCGCTACGACTACAGCAAGATCATCACCGCGAGCCCCGGCATGCACGCCGTCATGGACCTGCTGGACCGCATCACCGACACGGACTTCCCCGTGCTCATCCAGGGCGAGAGCGGCACGGGCAAGGAGCTCATCGCGCGGGCGATCCACTACAACGGCGCGCGCCGCGAGAAGGACTTCGTCTCGCTGAACTGCGCGGCCATCTCCGAGCAGCTCATCGAGAGCGAGCTCTTCGGCCACGTGCGCGGCGCCTTCACCGGCGCGGACCGCGACCACAAGGGCATGTTCGAGTCGGCGCACCACGGGACGCTGTTCCTGGACGAGATCGGCGACATGAGCGACGGCGTGCAGAAGCGCCTGCTGCGCGTGCTCCAGGAGGGCGAGTTCCTGCCGGTGGGCGGGCGCGAGCTGCGCAAGGTGGACGTGCGCGTGCTGTGCGCGACGCACCGCGACCTCAAGGCCCTGGCGGAGCAGGGCGGCTTCCGCGAGGACCTGTACTTCCGGCTGGCGGTGGTGCGCGTGGCGCTGCCGCCGCTGCGCGAGCGCAGCGAGGACATCCCGCTGCTGCTCGGGCACTTCCTGCTCAAGCACGGGGGCGTCGAGCGCACCATCGAGCCCGAGGCGCAGGCGCTGCTGGCCGCGCAGCCGTGGCCCGGCAACGTGCGCGAGCTGGAGAACTTCGCGCGCAACCTGCTGCTCTTCGACCGGGAGGGCACGCGCGTCGGCGCGGCGCTCGTGCGCCGGCTGCTGGCCGGCAGCGGCGCCGCCGTGAGTCCCGTGGCCGAGCCCGCGGCGGAGGAATCCGGTCTGCCCATCCAGAAGCGGGTCGAGGCCTACGAGCGCCGGCTGGTGGCGGAAGCGCTGCGACGCGCGGGCGGCAACAAGGCGCAGGCGGCGCGGGATCTGGGGCTGGGCATCCGCACGCTCTACAAGATGCTCGAGCGCCTCGGGCTCTGAAATCGGACCGGCCCGGTGCGCGCGCGCGCGCCGCGATGGACTATACTGCCAGCGCCGATCGCTCTCCCCGCGCTCCGCATCTCCCTCGCTGGTCTCTCCCACGTCGATGAAGCTGCTCCGAAGGTCCATCCCGCGTCGAGCGCTCCTCTGGCTGGCCCTGCCGTGCGTGGCGCTCCCGGCGCTCGCCTGGGCGCCGCGCCTCACGGTCTTCTTCCAGGCGACCTTCGACACGTCGGGCTCGCCCGGCGGGGGCCTCATGGCGGACGTCGGCCAGTTCCAGCCGCCCGTGGTTCCCGCCCAGTTCTCGGTGGTGGCCGTGCCGAGCGGCGGCGGGCAGCTCAAGATCGAGGACGGGGGCTCGGCCTCCGCGGCGGTGCTCGACGCGGAGTTCAAGAAGCTCTTCAAGGGCCAGGAGCTCGACCTGTGCTGGACCGTCCAGCCCTTCCAGTCCGATGCCGGGCTGGTCGTCTCCGTGCAGGATGCCGGCGACTCGGGCCTCATCGACTGCGGCTACGACGACGACGGCAGCGTGGACGTGGGCGGCGTCGACACGGGCTACGAGTACGAGCCCGGCCAGACCTACAAGGTGCACATGGCGCTCAAGGACAACCTGGCCGGTGCCGGCTCGTGGACGCTCGACATCGAGTGCAGCAGCTACCCGGCCTTCCACGCGACCGGCAGCTTCGATCCCGGGATCGGTTTCACGGCCCACGCGCTGCGCTTCACGCGGCCGGCCAACGACCATGGCGGCAAATTCCTGGTGGACGACATCCGCGTCACGTCCACCTCCAACGGCGCGAACTACTGACGGCCGCGGCTCGATGCGCGTCCTGATCACGGCCGGCGGCACGCGCGAGCCGATCGATGCGGCGCGCGTCATCGCGAACACCAGCACGGGGAGGCTGGGCGCCGCCATCGCGGAGGCCGCCGCGGCCAGCGGGCACGAGGTGCTCGTGCTCGCCGGCTTCCACGCGGTGCGCCCGCGCGGCGTGCGCTGCCTCGGCTTCGACAGCTCGGCGGACCTCGCGCGCCTGCTCCGCGAGCACGTCCCGGCATCGGACGCGGTGATCCACGCCGCAGCGGTCTCCGACTACGTGCCCGTGCCGGCTGCCGGCAAGCTCTCGTCCGACGAGCCCGAGCTGGTGCTGCGCCTGCTGCGCGCGCCCAAGCTCATCGACGGGCTGCGCGCGCTCGCGCCCGCCGCGGTGCTGGTGGGCTTCAAGCTCACCGCGGACCTGCCGGAGGGCGCGCAGGTGGAGCTGGCGGAGGCGCTGCGCCGCCGCGCGCGGCTGGATCTCGTCGTGGTCAACGACGCGGGTGCCACCGGCGAGCACGATCACGCGGCGCTGCTCGTCGCGGACGGCGCCGTGTGCGCGCGCGGCCGCGGCAAGACGGACATCGCGGCGCGCCTGGTGTCATGGCTGGGCGAGCGCGGCGGCGCGCAGCGCGGGCCTCGGACGGCCGGCGCACGCGGCGCGGGAGAGCGAGCATGAAGGTCCTGCTCGGGGTCACCGGCGGCATCGCGGTCTACAAGGCCTGCGAGCTCGTGCGCCGGCTGCGCGAAGGCGGCCACGAGGTGCAGGTCGTGATGACCGAGGCCGCCACGCGTTTCGTCACGCCGCTCACCTTCGAGACGCTGTCGGGGCGGGCGGTGGCCACCTCGCTGTGGGGCGGGACCGACCCGTCCATCGAGCACATCCGGCTCGCGCGCTGGCCCGACGTCATCGCGATCGCGCCGGCCACGGCGAACACGATCGGCCGGCTCGCGCACGGCCTCGCGGACGACCTGCTGTCCACGCTCGTGCTGGCCTCGCTGCCGGCGGTGCCGGTGGTCATCGCGCCCGCGATGAACAGCGCGATGTGGGACAACCCGCTCGTGCAGCGCAACCTCGCCGTGCTGCGCGAAGTCGGCGCGGGCGGCCGCTACCGCTTCATCGCGCCCGCGGTGAAGGAGCTCGCGTGCGGCGAGTTCGGCGTCGGCGCGCTGGCCGCGGAGCCCGACATCCTCGCGGCGATCGCCGCGAGCGCGCCGCACCAGGGCGCGTCGCAGCGCACCTGAGCGCGCCCGGTCGTGGCGCGCGATGCGCGCGGCTCAAGATGGTGCTGACCGATGTCGACAGGGTGGCCCAACGCCGGCGCGAGGGGCCGGCGACATGTCCACTCTCCTGACGTGCGATCGGGCCGCCCTCGTGAAAAAGCAGCAACCAGGAAGCACCAGCCCGTGTCCTCGGCCCGATCGCACTTTGAGAGCCGCGCGGCGCGCGCTGATCACGCAGCCGCACGCTCACCGCGCGGGGGTGCACGCCGTCCCCGCAGCCGCAGGTCGCACTCGGACCGCGTGAGGCGCAATCCGCAGGAGCGATCGCCGCGGCCGGACGCTACCATGGCCGCCCGCGCGGCGGCCTTCGCCGCGCGGCCCGCACTGGAGCTGACATGGCCCTCGATGACGTCCGCGCCCGCAGCCTCGACATCCGCCGCCGCCTGAACCAGATCAAGGACTCGCTTTGACTTCGCGACGCTCTCCAAGCGACGCGGAGAAATCGAGGCGGCCATGGGTGCGGACGGGTTCTGGGCCAACCAGGACTCCGCGCAGACCACGGTCAGCGAGCTCAAGCGGGTCAAGGTCAAGCTCGACCCGATGACGAAGCTGGAGGCCCGGCTCGACGACCTCGAGCTGCTCACCCAGCTCGTGGACGAGGACCAGTCGCCCGGCAACGTCGCGGAACTCCGCGGCCAGGTGGAGTCCGTGGACGGCGACATGAAGTCGCTCGAATTCCAGGTCATGCTCGACGGCGAGTACGACCTGCGCAACGCCTACCTGTCCGTGCAGGCGGGCGCCGGCGGCACCGAGTCGTGCGACTGGGCCGCGATGCTGCTGCGCATGTACGCGCGCTGGGCCGAGCGCTCCGGCTACACCCTCGAGGTCATCGACCGGCAGGACGGCGAGGAGGCCGGCATCAAGTCCGCCACGCTGCTCGTGAAGGGCGACTGGGCCTACGGCTACCTGCGCGCGGAGGCCGGCACGCACCGGCTCGTGCGCCTGTCGCCCTTCGACAGCCAGAACCGGCGCCAGACCTCGTTCGCGGGCGTGGACGTCTCGCCCGAGATGGACGAGACCGAGGGCATGGAGATCCGCGCCGAGGATCTGCGCGTGGACACCTATCGCAGCGGCGGCGCGGGCGGCCAGCACGTCAACAAGACCGACTCGGCCATCCGGCTCACGCACCTGCCCACGGGCCTCGTGGTGTCGTGCCAGAGCGAGCGCAGCCAGCACAAGAATCGCCACACGGCGATGAAGATGCTGGCCGCGAAGCTGTTCGCGCGCGCGGAGGCCGAGCGCGAGGCGGAGCTCGCCGGCCTCGCGGGCGAGAAGGGCGACATCGGCTGGGGGCACCAGATCCGCAGCTACGTGCTGCATCCGTACCAGATGGTGAAGGACCACCGCACGGACCACGAGACCGGCAACACCGGCGCGGTGCTCGACGGCGACATCCAGCCCTTCATCGAGACCTATCTGAGGAGCCGGCGCAGCTGACGCGCCGCGGGAGGACCGGACGTTGCAGAGGCGCGCACTCATCTCGGTGACGGACAAGGCGGGCGTCGTGGAGTTCGCGCGCGGGCTCGTGGAGCGCGACTTCGAGGTGCTCTCCACCGGCGGCACGGCCGCGACGCTGCGCGGCGCGGGCCTCGCGGTGACGGACGTGGCGCAGGTGACGGGCTTCCCCGAGATGCTCGACGGGCGCGTCAAGACGCTGCACCCCGCCGTGCACGGCGGCCTGCTCGCGCTGCGCGACAATCCCGGGCACCAGTCCGCGCTCGAGCAGCACGGCATCGCCAACATCGACGTCGTCGCGGTGAACCTGTACGCCTTCCGCGAGGCAGCCGCGCGCATCGGCGCCAGCGACGAGCACGTCATCGAGCAGATCGACATCGGCGGGCCGAGCATGATCCGGTCGGCCGCCAAGAACCACCGCTTCGTGTGGGTGGTCACCGACCCGCACGACTACGACGCGGTGCTGGCGGGACTGGACGATGCCGCGGAGGACGCGGGCGCCGGGCTCGCGCTGCGCCGCCGGCTCGCGGCCGCGGCCTTCCGCGCCACGGCCGCGTACGACGCCGCGATCAGCGCGTGGTTCTCCGCGCGGCTGGGCGAGACGCTGCCGCCGGTGCTCGTGCTGGAGGCGGGCGCCGCGCAGCCGCTGCGCTACGGCGAGAACCCGCAGCAGCGCGCGGCCTTCTACGTGCGCTCCGGCGTGCGCGAGGCCAGCGTCGCCGGTGCGAAGCAGCTCGCGGGCAAGGAGCTGTCCTACAACAACATCATGGACGCGGACGCGGCGCTCGAGCTCGTCAAGGAGTTCGCGGGACCGGCGGCGGCCATCATCAAGCACGCCAACCCGTGCGGCTGCGGCACGGCGGACGCGCTGCCCGCGGCCTTCGCGCGCGCGATGACCGGCGACAGCCAGTCGGCCTTCGGCGGCATCATCGCGCTGAACGGCGAGGTCGATGCCGCGCTCGCCGACGCGATCGCGCTGCCCGACACCTTCTTCGAGCTCATCGTCGCGCCGGGCTTCACGCCCGAGGCGCTGGAGGTGCTCACGACACGCTGCAAGTGGGGCCGGAACGTGCGCCTGCTCGCCTGCGGGCCGCTCTCCGCGCTGCGCGACCGCGGCGATCTGTCCGTGCGCAAGGTCGTGGGCGGCTACCTCGTGCAGGAGCGCGACCTCGGCTTCGATCAGGAGCAGCGCCACGTCGTCAGCAGGCGGCAGCCGACGGCGCAGGAGCTCGCGGACCTGGAGTTCGCGTGGCGCGTCTGCAAGCACGTCAAGAGCAACGCCATCGTCCTCGCGTCGGACGGGGCGCTCGCCGGCGTCGGCGCCGGGCAGATGAGCCGCGTGGACAGCGTGTTCATGGCCGGGCACAAGGCGGGCGGGCGCGCGCGCGGCGCCGTCCTCGCCAGCGACGCCTTCTTCCCCTTCCGCGACTCGGTGGACGCCGCCGCCGGCATGGGCATCACCGCGATCGTGCAGCCCGGCGGCTCGATCAAGGACAAGGACTCCATCGCCGCCGCCGACGAGCATGGCCTCGCGCTCGTCTTCACCGGGGTGCGGCACTTCCGGCATTGACGGCTCTGCTCCGCGTGCGCGCCCGACCGGCAGCCCATGCGACGCAGCTGCCAGGACGAATGACCATCGTCCGCGCACAGGGCCTGCTGTGACCTGTGGGCCAGTGGAGACACGGCCTCTACTGGCCCACGGACTCCGCGCGAACCTCCGCGCGAGCTGTTGCGCGCGGAGCTTTCAGCACGCGCGGTCACCCTCAGCGAGCGCGCGCTCAGGTGCCCACTGATCCCCGCGCGGGCACATGCCTGCCGGCCCGGCCAGAGAGCGGAGCCCCGCCCCCGGGCGACTCCCCCGATCCTTCCTGACGGAACGCCGCGGGCACGGCATCCTGTGGCAGCAATGACCGGCGAAGCAGCAGAGGACGGCAGCCCCGCAGCGGGGCGCGCGCCGGTGGAGGTGGGCGCGCTGTGGCGCGAGCACCGCCGCTGGGTCGCGGCGATCCTCATCGCGTACATGCCGCGCGAGGCCGAGCTGGAAGACCTGCTCCAGGAGGTGGCCGTGATCCTCGTGTCCCGCATCGGCGAGCTGCGCGACCCGGGAGCGCTGCGCCCGTGGCTGCGGACCATCGCGATCAACGCGGCGCGCATGGACGCGCGCGCGCGCCGCTCGCGCCGCGTGCGCCTGCGGCCGATCGAGGACGAGGACGGCGAGATCGCGCTGGCCGATCCCGCCTGCGCCCGCGAGCAGCTCGCCTCGGACACGCGCGCCGAGGCCGAGGCCGTGATGCGCCTCGCCCGCGCGCTGCCCGAGGAGTACCGCGAGCCGCTGCTGCTGCGCAGCGTGCAGGGCATGACCCAGAAGCAGATCGCCGTGACGCTCGGCCTGCCGGAGACGACGGTGGAGACGCGGCTGGCCCGCGCGCGCCGCCTGCTGCGGCAGCAGGTCGAGGAGCTGCACACCCCGCGCACCGGCTGGCCGGCGCGCGCCGCCGCGCGCACGGCGGCCTCGTGAGGACCGCATGAACGACGACGCCGACAGCCAGGACCCCAGCGCTCCGGACAGCGACGGAAACGCCCGCACCATGAACGACGACACCACGCTCGACCTGCTCCTCGCCCGCATCCTGGACCGGCGCGCCGCGCCCGCGGACTGGGACGCCTTCGCGCTGGCCGCAGCTGCTGCTGGCGCTGCGCGCCGAGCAGGGCCTGCTGCGCGGCACCGAGGCCGAACTCGCCGTCGCCGAACGCGTCGAGCTGCCCGCGGGCACGGCAGCCGAGACGGCGCCGCGCGCGCAGACGGCTGCGCACGGAACGCCGGCGGGCGCGGTCGCGCCGGTCACCGCGCTGCCCGCGGGCGGGGCGCGGCGACCGTGGGTGGGCTGGGCCGCGGCGACCGTGCTCGCGCTCGCCTGGGCAGGCAGCGCGTGGCGGCAGCCCGTCGCGTCCGTGCCGGCCATGACACCCGCAGCGGGCCAACTCGTCGCCGCGGACGCCGGGCAGCACGCCGCGTCCCGCGGTGCGCCGGGCGCACCGACTGCGCCGGTCACTGCGCCGGTCACTGCGCCGGTCACGGGTCCGGCGGACGGCAATCCCGCCGCGCTGCTCGCGCAGGCCAGCGCCCCTCCCGGACCGCGCCTGCGCGACCCGTCCGCGCCGCCGGATGCCGAGGACGAGCGCGTCGACATCGTCGGCGAGCTGCCGCTGCAGCTCGTGAGCAGCGCACAGTCGCCGGACGGCAAGGGCCTCGACGTGCTCTACGTGCGGCCCGTGCTCGAGCGCACCCGCGTGAGCGGCATGTACTCGCTCGGCCTCGACGACGCGGGCCGGCCCGCGCCCGTCTCCATCCACGCCGCGTCCCTGCTGAAGACCGGCAGCAATTGATTCCCGCGCACGGCCGTCACGGCCGCTGCGCCACCCTTTCCGGAGTGCTCCCGATGAAGATGCTTTTGAACGGCCTGCTGCTGCTCGCGCTGGCCTGCCAGAGCGCGCCCGCCGTGCAGGACAGCGGCCGCCTCACGGTGGCGACCACCTCGCACACGGACGAGACCCATGGCGAGGGCGGCGGCGGCGCCAAGGGCTTCGCGCAGATCTCCGTGGACGACGAGGTGCACGGCGCGCTCTCGCTCACGCTGCAGCGCGACGGCAAGCTCAGCGCGGAGCTCGACGGCGCGGCGCTGCCGCCCGAGCGGCTCCAGCGCGACGGCGACCACCTGCGCGTGCTGGACGCCTCGGGCGCCACGCTCTACGACCTGCAGGTCTTCGGTGACAACCGCGGGCTGGCGTATCCCTACGGCGAGTCCGGCCGCCAGATCTGGCTGGGCGGCGGCACGGGAGGAGCCTTCAAGGGACTCATGAACCTGGCCAGCAAGCCGCGGCACGTCATCGGCGTGGTCACCACGCCGGTGGACGGCGGCCTCGCCGCGCAGCTCGGCTTGGAGCCGGACAGCGCGGTCGTCGTCAACGAGGTCAGTCCCGGCATGCCCGCGGAGAAGGCCGGCCTGAAGGCCTTCGACGTGATCACCAGCATCGACGGCGTGACGCCGGTGACGCGCGAGTCGTTGCGCGACCGGGTCACGGCGACGGAGGTCGGACGGACGCTGAAGATCGGCGTGCTGCGCCGCGGCCAGCCGCAGGAGCTGGACATCGCCGTGGGCGAGACGAAGGACGAGGGCATGTTCCCGCGCGTCATGGTGGGCGACGCGGCGGACGAGGCGAGCCGCGTCTGGAACCTCGCGCAGTACTACGGCACGACGGGGCGCGACGAGGCCGCGCTGGAGAAGGCGCACGCAGAGCTGGAGCGTGCGCACGTCACGCTCGAGCGTCGCATCGAGGAGCTGTCCGCGCAGGCCGCCAGGGGCGGTGCGGAGGGCGAGGCCGCGTCCAAGGCTGCCGACGAGCTGAAGGTCGCGCTGGAGGGCATGGCGGACGCGCAGGCGTCCATGCAGGCGCAGGCCGACGACTCGCCCGAGGTGCGCTTCTTCAACGTCGGCGCGGAGGGCGACAAGGGCCTGCTGCTCCGCAGGACGCCGAGCCGGACGCAGTGGAAGCTGCGCGACGGGGATGCGCCCTCCGGGGCGGTCGCAGGCCAGGCGACCGTCGCGACGGACGCCGCGCGCATGGCCGAGCTCGAGGCGCGCATCGCGCAGCTCGACGCGCGCGTCGCCGAGCTGGTGAAGGCACTGGAAGAGAGCGGCAAGAAACCTTGAGGGGCCGCAGTTCGGGCGGCCCCGGTCGTGTGAGCGCCCGGGCCAGGAGGGAGAGTCCTGGTCCGGGCGCCGCGACCCTTGGCGCCGCGCGCCGGCCGGCGCGCGGGCGGGCGCTCACTCGGCGTACTTGACGCCGCAGCCGAACGGACGGGCGTCCTTGACCGCGACGTCCTTGCCCGCGAGGAGCGCGTCCACCGCGTCCTTGACGTAGTTGGTCTCGCCCTTCGCCTTGCCGCCGCCGTCGTCGATCGCGCCGGCGTAACGGACGACGCCGTCCTTGTCGATCACGAACATGTGCGGCGTCGTGCGGGCGCCGTAGAGCTTGCCGACCGCGCCGTTCTCGTCGAGCAGCACCGGGTATTTCATGCCGTAATCGGCGACGGCCTTCACGTTGCGCTCGTGGCCGGAGCCCTCCTTGCCGGCCGCGCCGGAGTTGATCGCGAGCCACGCCACGCCCTTGTCCGCGTAGCTGGCGGCGAGCTTGCCCATGACGCTGTCGGGCATGTGGTAGGCGCGCGAGACCGGGCAGTCCGGGTTGAACCACTCGAGCACGACGAGCTTGTTCCCGGCGAGCAGCTTCGACAGCGCCACCTCCTGCCCCTGCAGATCCTTCAGCAGGAAGTCGGGCGCCTCGTCGCCCGCCTTCAGGCCGGCCATCGCGTGTCCGCCGTGATCGGCGGACGCGGTCTTGGGCGCCATGCCTTCCTGCGGCGCGGTCGCCGGCTTGGCGGCGGGCGCGGACTGAGGCTTGGGAGCGTCCTGGAAGACGGGAACGAGCGGCAGCAGGGCCACGGCCAGCAGGCCGCCCGCGAACGCGGTGCGCGAGAGGGTCAGGATCATCAGTGCTCTCCTTCTGTGGGGGACGGGGATGGAGGGTTGCCGGCATCCGCGGGGATCCGCGGCACGGCCGAGGTCTTTCCCACCGGCAGGTCGAGCGCGACGATGCGCGGGGAGGCCGCATCGCGCGCCGGCTCCGCCGGGAAGAGCACTTCGACGCAGCCGCGCAGGCGGGCGTTGGCAGGACGATCCGTCGGCAGGTGCAGCACGAGCACCGCGCCCTGCGCCGCGCCCTCGTCCACGAGCTGCGGCAGCTCGACGCAGTCTTCGGCAGGGAGCAGCGTGATCGAGAGCGCGCCCGGGGCGGTCAGCCGGATCGTGTCGCCCTGCAGGTCCGCGGAGACGGGCGCGGGAATGCCGCCGGCGGCACCCGGCGCGGACGCACCCTGCGGCCAGGCTTCGGGAAGACGGGCGCGGGTCGCACGGAAGAGCGGGGCCTGTCCGCTCTCCTGCGTGGCGCCGGCGACGGGCAGGGCCAGCTCCACGTCCGCCTCGCCCGTGAGGCAGACGTTCTGGCACACCATCCACTCCACGTGGGCGCGCAGCGTGATGGTGGCACCGGGTGGCGCGTCCGCGGGCACGTCCACCGGCAGCAGCAGGAGCACCTCGCCCTCGTAGACGTGGTCGAGCAGCGGGCCGGGGGACAGGTGGCGGTGCGGCGCCGGCCATTGCAGCGGCTGCGCCACCCAGCCCGCGGGCAGCTCCGGGCGCACGGCAACCGGCAGGCCGCTGTCGTTGCGGGCCTGCGCGTACACGTGCCAGCCCGGGTCGATCGCCAGCAGCACGCCCAGCTCGGCGCGCCGGCCCGGCACGAGCGCGAGGTGCTCGGCGACCAGGCTGGCCTGCACGTGCCCCGCCGGCGCCGCCCTCGCGCCGGGCGCCGCCGGCTCGGCCGCGATGCCCGCCCGCGCCGGACCGGCCGCCAGCTGTCCCATCGCCAGCACCGCGAGCGCGCCCCGCAGCACCGCGCTCTTCGACAGGCGTCGTCCCGACATGGCGGCGATGATAGCCCGCACGCCTCGCGACGAGGGCGGCGAGACCTGCGGGCTCGCGTCGGGCGGGATTCGCGCGAAGGATCCTGGCGAGGGGCGGCACCCACAGCATGGACAATCCGCGGCGCGCCGGCGCGCGGGCGGTTCCATGGGCATCAGCAGCCCCCCGAGCCGACCTCCGGAGACCGCAGCCCTGGCTTCCTCAACGCACACGGCGGACCTCGGGCTGCGCGATCGCATCCTCGGCGGCGACCGGCAGGCCGCCGCGGAGCTGTTCGAGGAGCACGTCGATGCGCTGTTCGAGTTCGTGCACTACCGCGTGGGCGGCGACCGCGCGCTGGCCGAGGACGTCGTGCAGGACACCTTCGTGATCGCCATCCGCAAGCTGTCCGGCTTCCAGGGCGGCAGCAGCCTGCGCACGTGGCTGTGCGGCATCGCGCGCAACCTGGTGCGCGCCGCCCGCCGCAAGCGCCGCGCGGTGAGCCTCCCGGACCTGCTGGAGGGCGCCGACGACCGCATCTTCGAGATCCTCGAGGAAGTGGAGCGCACCGAGCTGCCCGAGTGGGTGCTGGAGCGCCGCGAGACGGCGGCGCTCGTCGGCGCCACGCTCTCCTCGCTGCCGCCCGACTACCGGAACGCGCTGCTGCAGAAGTACGTGGACGGCCTGAGCGTCGCGGACATGGGCCGCGCGAACGGCCGCGGGACCAAGGCCACGGAGTCGATGCTCACCCGCGCGCGCGTGGCCTTCGCGCGCGTCTTCGCGCTGCTCAACGGCGGCGCGGGCGGAGGCGCGCCGTGAGCGGGACGGAGCCCGTGCACGGCGGCGACGAGCCGGTGTTCGAGCGCAACCTGCGCGCGCTGCTCGTCCGCTGCCACGCGCCCGCGCGGCCCGAGCCGGCCTTCCGCGAGCGCGCCCGCGCCGCATGCCTGGCCGCGCTGCCGGACGCGGTCCGCGGGATTCCCGCGGCCGGACCGATCCGCGCGGCGCGCGAAGATCGCGCGGTCCGCACCATGCGGTGGCGCCCCGCGCTCGCCGCGGCCGCGCTGCTGCTGCTCGCGGTGTCGGCGACGCTGTGGTGGCGTGCGGCGGCCGGAGACGAGGCCGCGCGCGACGCGATCCTCGCGCGCGGCGAGGCGGCCGGGCGCAGCGGCCCGCGCGCGGGCTGGCAGGCCTTCGCTCCGGAGGATGACGGCGATCCCGCCGCGCGCGACGTCGCGCACGCGGAGCTCGCCGGCGGTGCGCTCGAGCTCCTCACGCCGGCCGGACTCGGCCTCGACGTGGACGTCGCGGCTCTCGGCGCGGGGGCGGGCGCGTTCCTCGATCCGGAGAGCAGCGTGCTCCTCGACGCGGGGAAGGGACTCTCCGCCGTGCTGCGGCGCGGAGGACTCAGCCTCTCGGGTGCGGCGGCGGGGGCTCCATGGACGCTGGAGACGCCGCACGGCGCGTTGAGCCTCATGGCCGGCACGCTCAGCGCGCGCCTGCAGGAATCGCAGGATGGCGACAGCGTCTGGCTGCTCGTCGATGGCCGCGCGGCGCTGCAGGCTCCGGCCGGGCCGCAGGCGCTGCCGTCCGGCCGCGCGCTCCGGTTGCGTGACGGCGCCTTCACGTGGGCCGCAGCCGAGGACGGCACGCGTGGCGCCGATGGCGCCCTCGGCGCCACCGAGCGTCTCCACGTACCTGCCGGAACGCGCCCGATCGAGGTGCTGCCGCCGCACGACGCGGGCGCCGGCGCGGCCGACGGCAGCGCCGTGGCCGCGGCTCCCGTGCCGCGCCTGCTGGCTGGCCGGGTGCGCCGCGGCGGCGAGCCGGTCACGGAGTTCCGGCTCGTGCTCGTGCCGCAGGAGGTGCCGCCGCGCGACATCCGCCTCCAGGCCGTGACCGCGCCGGACGGGCGCTTCACCTGGTCCGGCATCGCGCCGGGCGACTACACGCTGTTCGTGCTGGCCGCGGGCGTGCCCGTGTGGAAGCAGCAGGGCCTGTCGGTCACGGACACCGAGGTGCTGCCGCCGATCGACGCGGAGCTGGCGGTGGAAGGCGCCTCGATCGCGGGCTTCGTGGTCGACGCGCTCACGGGCGAGCCCATCGAGGGCGCCGTCGTGCTCAGCGAGTCCGACGCGCCGTCGCGCATGCTCCCCGTGGACGCCACGCCGCTTCCCGGCACGGTGACCACGCTCGCGAGCAGCGACGAGCTCGGCGCGTTCAGGCTGGAGCGGCTCGCTCACGGCGAGCAGCTGCTGCGCGCCACGGCGCCAGGCCACGCGCCCGCGTGGTCCGATGCGCTGCAGCTCGCCACCGGCGAGGACGCGGACGGCCTGCTGTTCCGGCTGGCACCCGAGGCGCGGCTGGCGGGCCGCGTGATCGGCACCGACGGCCGACCGTGGGCCGCGGCGGTGGTCATCGCGTCGCCGCAGCCGGATGCGGTGCGGCCGTGCGTGAGCTTCGCGCTCACGCTGACCGACGCGGAGGGACGCTTCCTGCTCGGCAACCAGCCCGAGGGCGCGGGCATCGTGCTGCTGCTCGGCGACGACGAGGCGCGGGCCGCGGGCTTCCCGCCGCGCGTGCAGCCCACGAGCCTGGCCGCGGGTGCCGTGTCGACGGCAGACTTCCTGCTCGCGCCCGAGAGCGGCGCGGAGGCTTCGGCGCCGGCGCCGGGTGCGAGCTGCCATTGGCACGGCCTGCTGCTCGATGCGAGCGGCGCGACCGTCGCGCAACGCATGGTCTCCATCGTGCGGGCCGACGCGCCCGAGGCGGAGGCGTCCGAGCAGTGGCGCGGCGCCATGACCACCGATCAGGGCGAGTTCAGCTTCGCGGAGCTGCAGCCCGGCGCGTGGAGGGTCTTCATCGGCCACAACGACGGCTCGAGCACGAGCTGGGTCACGACGGTGGAGCTCCCCGCGTCGGCGGAGTGGCAGCAGGACGTGCGGCTCGCGGACGGCCTGCTCGCAGGCCGCCTCGTCCGCGCGGAGGACGGGCAGCCGGTCGCGCGCGGCCTCGCGATCCTCATGCGCCGCACGGCGGACGGCGCGTGGGACTTCCAGGGGCGCCAGTTCACGGATGCCGGCGGCCGCTTCCGCTTCGAGTACCTGCCCGCGGGCCGCTACGCGGTGACCGCGCACGACCTCGACGGCCAGGCCGCGCAGCAGACGGGCCCCGAGCTCGCGCTGGCGGCGGGGGGCGGGATCGAGGAGCAGCTCTTCGCGCTGGCGCCGGGCGCCGGGCTGCGCGTGCGCGTGCGCGACGGCCACGGCCGCCCGGTGTCGGGAGCGCTCGTGCGCTTCACGGACGAGCGCGGGGAGGAGCACCAGTTCGCGGCGAGCACGCGCACGGACAGCGCGGGGCTGCACGAGGCGCGCGGCATGCGGCCGGGCCTGTGGTTCGTCGCTGCGAGCCCGCCCGCCGGAACGGCGCTCGCGCCGCGCGAGCAGGCCGTGGAGGTCCGCCTCGGACCGCCGCAGGAGCTGGAGCTGGTCCTGCCCGACGCGCCCTGAGCGGTGCGCCGCGCCGTGCGCGGCGCAAGACGCACGCTCCTGCCGGACGGAGCGCCGCAGGCCTGCCGCACGAACCGCACGAACCGCACGCACCGCACGCACCGCACGCACCGCACGCACCGCACGCGCCGCACGCGCAGCACGCGCCGACACGCGCCGCGCCGCGCGCGCCGATCAGCGCCGGCGCGCGCGAAGGATCCGCGCGGCTCGTGACACCAAGGGTGCGGCGGCGCGCGGCCGGCCCGCAGCTCTCGCGACGGGCGTCGCGAGAGCTGCGGGCTCGCGCCGGAGGCCGCCTCCAGATCCCCTTCCTGCCGCCATGCGGCTGCCCGGAGACCATGCCAATGAAGCTCGTGACCCAGCTCGTCCTCACGGTCCTCGTTTCGGCGCTCACGACCGCCGGCGCCGTCAGCATGCTCCGGCCGGCCGAGCAGGGCGGCCCGGCCGGCGCGCCTGTCGCATCGCTGCAGTCCTCGCTCGACTCCCTGCAGTCCGAGCAGCGCGAGCTGCGCGCGAGCCTCGACAACCTCGCGCTGCGCATGGGGACCACGGCGAGCGCCCCGTCGCGCCAGCCGCTCGAGGAGCTGGAGGCCACGGTGGCGCGCGTGCTCGAGGAGCGCGAGGCCGCGCGGGCGGGCACCGCGCCGGCAGCGGATGCACCGGCCGCGGGCGCCGCGCTGGACCTGGACGACACGGTGGCCGCGCTGCTCGACCCGGCGCTGGACCGCGCGGCCCGCGAGGCGCTGTGGCAGAAGGTGCGCGATGCCGGCATGCTCGACGCGGTGATCGCGGCGTACGAGCAGCGCGCGAAGGACCGCCCGAACGACGCCGCTGCGCAGGCTGACCTCGGCCACGCCTATCTGCAGAAGATCTACGAGGTCGGCAGCGGCCCGCTCGCCAGCGTGTGGGCCGACAAGGCGGACAATGCCTTCGACGCCGCGCTCGCACTGGACGACCACAACTGGGACGCGCGCTTCACCAAGGCCGTCTCGCTCACCTTCTGGCCGCCGATCTTCGGCAAGCAGCCCGAGGCCATCACCAACTTCCAGACGCTGCTCGAGCAGCAGGCGGGCCAGGCGAAGAACCCGGCCTTCGCGCAGACCTACCTGATGCTCGGCAACCTGTACGCGCAGCAGGGCAAGTCCGGCGAGGCGGCCGCGATGTGGAAGCAGGGTCTCGCGGAGTACCCCGACGATCCGAGCCTGCTCGGCAAGCTCGGCCAGTCCTGAGCGGCGCGCCGCCGAGGGACGCTCCGCGCGGCGCGCCGCCGCGCGGAGCGTTGCCGGCGCGCGGCGATGGAGCGCTGAGGGCGGCCTGCGGGACACGCGGGCCGTTGTCGCGATCATGCGGCGGGGTTGTGACGGAGACAGTGCCTGCCTTCCGCGGGTTGCGGGACGCGGCTAGACTCCGCCCGCACTCCTTCGGCCCCGCGCTCTCCCCACGGTCCTCCCGATGCTCGTGTTCCCGCGGATGTCCCGCGCGGCCCGTGCCGCATGCCTGGTGGCCGGGTTCTCGATGCCCGCGCTCGCCGCACCGCTCGCGCCCCAGGGCCTGCCGCCCTCTGCCGCCATCCCGCACGCGCTGTCCACGGGCCATGCCGCGCCGCCGCTCGCCGCTTTCGAGGGCGCGCTCCCGGCCCGCACCGTCTTCTGGGTCGGCGCCGAGGACGTGCGCGAGCTGCGCGCCCACCTCTGCGGCTCGCCCATTGGCCGCATGTTCCGCGATCCGGCGCTCGTTCCGCTGCTGGATGCGCTGACGACGCACGTCGGCACCTGGCGCGCGCAGCTGCGGGCGGCGGCCGGCGCCGATCCGATGGACCTGCTCGACATGCTGTCGGGGCCGGCAGCTCTCGCGGTGATCCTGCCCGAGCACGGACCGGGCTCCGACGCGGAGGGAAAGGTCGCCGAGCTGTCCGTGACGGTGGTGCTGCTCGCTGACGTCGGCACGCACCGCGCCGAAGCCGCGTCGCTCATGGGCCAGCTCGTGGCGCGGCTCGGAGAGCGCGACGCCGGCCTGGTGCGCGGCGTGCGCGCGGCCAGCGGCGTGGAGCTGGTGACGCTCACGCAATGGCCCTCCGCCGAGCCCGCCGCCGGTGAGGACCGGAGCGCCGAAGGCTCCGCCGCGCCCGAGAGCGCCGATGCCTCCGGCGACGCGGCCGGAGCGGGCGAAGCCGGGGACGAAGACGCGACGGACGACCCGGATGCCCTCGGTGGCTGGACCGAGAGCGAGGAGACCGTCACCCCGGGCCGGACCGCGCCCGGTGTCCGCAGCGACTCCGCCGCGAGCGTCTCCGACGGCCTGCCCGACGGCGTGCTGAGCTACGGCTTCCGCGACTCGCTGCTCGTGGCCGCGTTCGACTGGCAGCCGGGAGCGCACTCGGCGCTGGACGACGTGCTCGCGGGCCTCGACGGGCAGGCCGCGGTGCCGTCGCTCGCCTCGCGCGCCGACTTCACCGGCTCGGAAGCCGCCCACGCCGGAGACCTGCGCTGCTGGACCGACGTCGGCGGCCTCGCGCGGCTGCTCGTGGAGCGCGAGGGGGCCGGCCACGCGGACGACGCGCACAAGCTGTACGTGATCCGCTCGCTGGGCCTGCAGGATCTCGGCGCCCTCGCGCAGAGCATGCGCTGGCACGAGACCGGCTCGGAGTGGTCCGCGGGCCTGGGCTGGACCGGCAACGGCTGGATCCCGCGCCTGCTGCGCCTGCTCTGCCGTCCCGGCGACGCGCGCACGCTGGACCTGGTGCCGACCTCGTGCCGCTCGGCCACGGTCGCGCACGTGGACCTGGCCGGCCTGTTCGACGCGAGCATCGGCATGCTGCTCGATCTGCAGGCGGCCAGTCCGTCCGAGGTGACCGAGGTGCTGGCGGACGTCGGCAGCACGCTCGGCTTCGGCCTGCGCGACGACCTGCTCGAGCTGTTCGACGGCGAGTTCGCCTTCACGGCGGTGGTGACGGAGCGCGAGGACGCGTTCCCCGGCACGGTCAGCGACCCGCAGAACTTCGGGCTGATCGCGGGCCTGGAGGACGGCGCCGCGCTCCGCGAGCTGATCGACGCCGCGGTCGAGGGCAGCGGCCTGCGCGCCGCGCGGCAGCGCGAGAACTTCGACGGCCAGGTCATCGACCACATCACCCTGCTGCCGCAGTTCGCGCTGCACTACGCGATCCTCGACGACGTGCTGCTCGCCTCGCCGAGCAGCGCCGTGCTGCACGAGCTGCTCGCGCGGCGGCTGCACCCGGGACAGCCCGGGCTGCCGTCGCTGCCGGGCTTCGCGCAGACGCTGGCGCAGCTCCCCGAGCCGCATGGCCTGCTCAGCTACGCCGACACGGCCGCGCAGATCGAGGGCGCGCTGAACACGCTGAAGTTCCTGCCCGAGCTGCTGGTCGGCACGCGCGACAACCTCCGGAAGGAGGGCGCGCGCGTGGACTTCCTGGATGGCCTGGACTGGCTCTCCGCGCTGCCGATGCCGGATCCTGCCATCGTGCGCCGCTATCTCGCCGGCCCGACGATGACCGCGATCGCGGTGGACGACGAGGGCGTGCACATCCGCAGCGTCGGCCCCTGAGCGGCGCGGCGCGCGGCGCGTGGCGCGCCGCTCAGCCCTGGGCTTTCAGCGCCTTGACCGCCGCGGTGAGCCGCGGCACGACCTCGAAGGCGTCGCCCACGATGCCGTAGTCCGCGACCTTGAAGATGGGCGCCTCGGGGTCCTTGTTGATCGCGACGATGTACTTGCTCGTGCGCATGCCGGCGAGGTGCTGGATCGCGCCGCTGATCCCCACGGCGATGTAGAGCTGCGGCGCGACGGTCTTGCCGGTCTGGCCGACCTGCTCGGCGTGCGGGCGCCAGCCCGCATCCACGACGGCGCGCGAGGCGCCGACCGCCGCGCCGAGCGCCGCCGCCAGCTCCTCGATCATGGCGAAGTTCTCCGGGCCCTTGAGGCCGCGCCCGCCGGACACGATGACGCCTGCCTCGGTGAGCTCGATCTTCTTCTGCGCGGAGGCGAGCACCTCCTTGAGCACGTCGCCGAGCCCGGTCTTCGCGGGCGTCACGGCGGCGCTCTCCAGCGTGCCGGCGGCGGGCGCCTTGCGGGCGGCCAGCGCGTTGGGCCGCAGGCTGGCGACGAGCATGCCGCCGGCGCCGGCGACGTGCACCAGCGCCTTGCCGGCGTAGACCGGCCGCCGCGCGATGATCGCGCCGCCCTCGGAGCGGATCGCGATGCAGTCGCTGGCCATGGGCGCATCGAGCAGCGCGGCGAGGCGCGGCCCGAGGTCCTTGCCCAGCGTGGTGTGCGCGAGCAGCACGGCGGCGGGCTGCAAGCCAGCCACCGCGCCGGCGATGGCCGCGGCCCACGCGGCGCGGTCCGCCGTGTCCACGTCCAGCGCGAGGACGCGCGCGGCGCCGTGCTCGCCGAGGGCGGGCGCGGCCTGTTCGGCGCCCGGGCCCGCGACGACCGCGAGCGCGGTGGTGCCGTGCTGGGCGGCGAGCTGCGCGCCCGCCGTCATGGCCTGCAGCGCGGCGCTCTTGAGCGCGCCGCGCACCTGTTCCGCGACCACCACGATCTCACCAGCCACGTCTTGCTCCTCGCCGTTGCCAAGCCGGGCCGCCCGCGGGCGCCCCGCGGGTGTTCAGATGACCTTCGCCTCGTCGCGCAGCAGGCGCACGAGTTCGTCGACGGCCGCCGCGCCCTCGCCGATGATGCGGCCCTCGGCGCGCGCCGGCGGCAGCTCCAGCCCGGCCACCTCGAGCCGCGCGGCGATGGGCCCCGCGTCGCGCTCCTCGAGCGGCTTCTTCTTGGCCGCCATGATGCCCTTGAGGTTGGCGTAGCGCGGCTCGTTGAGGCCCTTCTGGCAGGTGAGCACGGCGGGCAGCGCGACCTCGTGCCGCTCCGTCGTGCCGCCGTCGCCGGCGCGCTCCACGGTGGCGGTGCCGCCGGCCACCGACAGCTTCACGATCTCCGTGACGCACGGCATGCCGAGCAGGTGCGCGAGCAGCAGGCCGACCTGGCCCTGGTCGTGGTCGATCGCGAGCTTGCCGCACAGCACGAGGTCCGGCGCGAGCTCGCGCAGCGCGGCGGCGAGCACGGAGGCGGTGGCGAGCGCGTCGCGGCGGCTCGCGTCGGCGTCCTTCAGCAGCAGCGCGCGGTCGGCGCCCATCGCGAGGCAGGTGCGCAGCTCGCGCGCGGCCTCCGCGGGCCCGAGGCTCACGACGATCACCTCGCCCGCGCCGGCCGCTTCCTTGACGCGCAGCGCGGCCTCGACCGCGAACTCGTCGTACGGGTTGATGATCCACTCCACCTGCGCGGTGTCGATGGAGCTGCCGTCGGCGCCGACCTTCACGCGGGTGTCGGTCGAGGGCACGCGCTTGATGCAAGCCACGATCTTCATGGACGTCCTGCCGGCCCCTCGCGGGGCGCTCCGTGGGGTGCGCGAGGGGCCGCGCGCTGCGCAAAGTTCACGAAAAAGGGTGTGTCACTCTAGGACAAGCGGAGCGGGCGCGGCAACTGCCCGCCGCGGCGGCATGCACGGAGCGCGCCGAAGGCGGCGCAGAACAGGGCGCGGGCGCGGGTGCGGGCCGAGACGCGGGGCGTCAGGCGTCAGGCGTCGACGGGGGGCAGCGCGATGGGCGCGTCGCCGATGGCGGAGAGGAAGGTCTCCACGATCTCGCTGGGGATGCGCACGCCGGCTTCCGCGCGGAGCGTGCGGACGGCCTGCTCGAGCGGCATCGGCGCGCGGTACGGGCGCCGCGAGGTGATCGCCTCCCAGTAGTCCGCGACCTTGACCACGAAGGCCTCGACCGGGACCTGGTGCCCCGGCAGCCCGTCCGGGTAGCCGTGGCCGTCCAGGCTCTCGTGGTGCCAGCGGATGATGGGGCGCAGGTTGTCCAGGCTGCGGATCGGCGCGATGAGCTCGTCGCCCTGCAGCGGGTGCAGCTTCATGATCCGGAATTCCTCGATCGTCAGCGCGCCGGGCTTGTCGAGGATGGAGTCCGGCGTGCCGATCTTGCCGATGTCGTGCAGGCGCCCGCCGAGCGCCACGCGCTCCACGCGCTCCGCGTCGAAGCCCATGGCCTCCGCGAGCAGGCGCGACAGGTCGCTGACGCGCGCGCTGTGGCGCGCCGTGAAGCTGCTCTTCGCGTCGATCATCGTCGCCATGGCGACCAGGAACTGCTCGAGGTTCTCGCGGTCCGCGGCGCGCCGCTCCTCGAGCTGCTGGAGCATGAGCGCCTTCTGCATGAGGTGGCGGCGCTCGACGGCGCGGCGCAGCGCGGCGCGCAGCGAGTCGAAGGCGAAGGGCTTGCGCAGGTAGTCGTAGGCGCCGCGCTTGAGCGCCTCGATCGCGGAGGCGAGGTCGCTGTTGCCGGTCATGAGCAGCACGTCGAGGTCGGGCCGCCGCTCGCGCACCTCCGCGAGCAGGTCCAGGCCGTTGTCGCCGTTCTGCATGGTGATGTCGCTCAGCACGACGAGCACCTCGCGCGTCGCGAGCAGCTCGCGCGCCTCCGCGAGCGTGCCGGCCGAGAGCACGGAGTAGCCGTCCAGCTCGAGGAAGCGCGTGATCGACTTGCGCACGCCCTCGTCGTCGTCGACGACGAGCACGGCCGAGCGCTCCAGGCTCAGCCACTCCGCCCCTTCGGACCCCGTCACTCCGCACCCTCCCTGGCGCCCGGCGCGCCGACGGCGCCGGACAGGCTGAATTTCTGGCCGAGATACACCGCCCGCACCGCCGCGTCCTCCGCCAGGTCCGCCGCGGTGCCGTGCCGGAAGATCGCGCCCTCGTAGATGATGTACGCGCGATCGGTCGTGCCAAGTGTCTCGCGCACGGCGTGATCCGTGATGAGCACGGCGATGCCGCGCTCGCGCAGCCGGAAGAGCTGCTTCTGGATGTCCTCGACGGCGATCGGGTCCACGCCGGAGAAGGGCTCGTCGAGGAGGATGAGCCGCGGGTCCAGCGCGAGCGTGCGGGCGAGCTCGAGCCGGCGGCGCTCGCCGCCCGAGAGGTTGAGCGCCTTGCTGTGCGTGACGTGCCCCAGGCCGAACTCGTCGATGAGCCCGTCGGCGCGCGCGCGCCGCGCATGGCCCGCGACGCCCAGCGCCTCCAGCACCGCGAGCAGGTTCTCGCGCACGCTCATGTGCCGGAAGATCGACGGCTCCTGGCTGAGGTAGCCCATGCCGAGCCGCGCCCGCCGGTACATGGGCTCGCGCGTCACGTCCTGCCCGTCGAGCAGCACGCGGCCCTCGTCGGGCGGGATCATGCCCACGGTCATGCGGAAGCTCGTGGTCTTGCCCGCGCCGTTGGGGCCGAGCAGCCCGACGATCTCGCCCGCGTCCACGTCGAAGGAGACGCCGCGCACGACGGTGCGGTCGCCGTAACTCTTGACGAGGCCCTCGGCCGAGAGGAGCGGCATCCAGCGGGTTCCGGGAGAGGCGCGGGAGGAGTGCGGGAGGAGTGCGGGAGGAGCACGGAGAGGTGTGCGGGGAACAGTGCGTGAAGGCGGGCGGAAGCGGGGCAGGACCGGGTCGGGCAGGTCGGCCGCATCGGGCGGTCGCCGCGCCAGCAGTGTGCGCCCCGCAGGGGGCCGCTTCCACTGCCGCGCGGCGCCGGGACGCCCTGATGCCCTGGCCGGCGGTCGCGCTGCGCGTGCCGCCGCCGGACCCTGACGTGCGCGGCCCGGCGAAGTCACCGCCGGCCTGCAGATCGCCGCCGGCCGGCCGATCACTGCCGGCCTGCTAGCGGATGAGCTTCCAGCGGAACGGATGGATGATCGGCCAGAACACCGCGATGGCCTTGCCGAGCAGGAAGCGGCGGTTGACGAACGGGGCGTATTCGCTGCGCTCGGCGACGATGTCCGCGCGATCGAGCACGAACTCGTCGCCGTGCACGTCCGCGAAGACGAAGCGGTTGGCGCTGAGCACGCGCGGGTTGGCGTCGGGCGGCGGGGGCCCGATCCGGGGCGCCTCGAACAGGAAGCCGCTGTGCGTGCTGCCGTCGCGCATGGTGAAGGTCTTCAGTTCCCAGCTGCGCCCGTCGAGGGAGCCCTGCGTGTTGTCGCCGAGGGCGAAGTAGCTGTCGCCGGGGATCTTCCACAGGGGATTCGGCGGACCGCGCTGCGTGTAGTAGATGTCGCGCCGCAGCACGACGCGGTCCACGCTGCCGCCGCCGCGCACCGCGAGCGCGGCCGTCGCCTTCTGCGGCCGCTCCGCGCGGAAGCCCGACGCGTCGTCGTCGAGGCGCGCGATGAGCTCGCCGTCCACCCACAGGGCGATCTGCCGGTCCACGTTGCGGGCGACGACGCGCACGGCCCTGCCGGCCTCCAGCGTGCCGGCGAGCGCGGGCGGCCCGCCGCGGGCGGGCGGCCACAGCGTGGCGGGCTCGCCGCCCTTCGCCGGCTGGTGCGTGATGCCGGCGGAGCGGCCGTCGCCCGTGCGAGGGAGCGTGAAGACGGTGGAGCCCTCGTCGCCGGTCAGCGTGATCTCCAGCTGCCGGGCGCCGGGGTCGAGAGTCGCGTCGCAGGCCAGCTCCAGGTCGCCCACGGCCTCCGCGCCGCTCTGGCCGCGCGGGATCTTCCATGCCGGGTCGTAGCCGTGCAGATAGTCGGCCTGGACGGTGCCGCGCAGGCGCAGCTCGGCCTCGGTCTCCGGCGCGAAGCGCGCCGACGGACCCGCGACCGTGATGCCCGGGCCCGTCGCGGCGAAGGCGCGCGGCAGGTCGATGCCGCCGTCGGTCACGGGGAAGACCGTCTTCAGCACCGAGTCGTTCACGGCGTCGGGCTTGCGCGCGATGTGGCCGTCGATCCACACGTCGCCGCCGCGGATCTCGAGCGTCTCGCCCGGCAGGCCCACGATGCGCTTCACGTACAGCCGCCGCTCGTCGAGCGGGAAGCGGAAGATCATGACCTCCCAGCGGCGCGGGTCGCGGAGCATCGTGCAGAGCTTGTCGGCGAGCACGCGGTCCTTGATGCCCGACGTGGCGTCGCCCAGGATCGTCGGCTGCATGCTGCCGGTGGGGATCTGGTAGGCCTCGATGACGAAGAACTTGAGCACCAGCGCCATGGCGATGGCGATGGCGATGGCCTCGATCTGCTCCGCGATCTTCAGGTCGAAGGGGCGCGAGGCGGTGTCCACGCTCAGTCGTCTCCCGTGGAGAGCACCGCGAGGAAGGCCTTCTGCGGGATCTCGACGTTGCCGATGATCTTCATGCGCTTCTTGCCCTCCTTCTGCTTCTCGAGCAGCTTGCGCTTGCGCGTGATGTCGCCGCCGTAGCACTTGGCGAGCACGTCCTTGCGCACCGGGGCGATGTCCTCGCGCGCGACGATCTTGCCGCCGACGGCCGCCTGCAGCGCCACGCGGAACAGGTGCCGCGGGATCTCCTTGCGCAGCACCTTGAGGATCGCGCGGCCGCGCGGCTCGACGCGGCTGTTGTGCGAGATGGCGGACAGCGCGTCCACCTCGTCGCCGTTCACGAGGATGCGCATCTTGACCAGGTCGTCGGCCTGGAAGCCGTCGAACTCGTAGTCCATCGTCGCGTAGCCGCGGCTGACGGACTTCAGCTTGTCGAAGAAGTCGAAGATGATCTCGGCCAGCGGGATGCGGAAGCCCAGCAGCACGCGCCCGGGGCCGATGTACTCCTGGCGCGTGAAGCGCCCGCGCCGGTCCAGCGCCAGCTTCATGAGCGAGCCGGTGTGCTCGTCCGGCGTGATGATGTTGAGCTTCACCATCGGCTCGCGGAATTCCTCGATGCGCGTCACGTCCGGCACCTGGCTGGGGCTGTCCACGCGCAGCAGCGTGCCGTCCACCAGGAGGATCTCGTAGGTCACGTTGGGCGCCGTCTGCACGATGTCCAGGCCCGACTCGCGCTCGAGGCGCTCCTGCACGATCTCCATGTGCAGCAGCCCGAGGAAGCCGCAGCGGAAGCCGAAGCCCAGCGCGTCGGAGGTCTCCGGCAGGAAGGAGAAGGCCGCGTCGTTGAGCTGCAGCCTCTCCAGCGACTTGCGCAGCAGCTCGAAGTCCTTGTTCTGCACGGGATAGATGCCGCAGAAGACCATGGGCCGCGCCGGCTTGTAGCCGGGCAGCGGGAGCGACGCGACGTCCTTGTCCAGCACGACCGTGTCGCCGATGCGCACGGAGGCCAGGGTCTTGATGTTGGCGATGAGGTAGCCGACCTCGCCGGTGTCGAGCACCTTCCGCGGCACGAGCTGCGGCCGGAAGATGCCGATCTCGAGCGCCTCGTGGCGCTGGCCGCCCGCGAAGAGCCGGATCCTGTCGCCGGCGCGCAGCGCGCCGTCCACGATGCGCACGTGCATGATCACGCCGCGGTAGTCGTTGAACTCCGCGTCGTAGACCAGCGCGCGGAGGCTGGCGTCGGGGTTGCCCTGCGGCGGGGGCACGATCTCCACGATGCGGTCCAGGATCTCCGTGACGCCGATCCCGGCCTTGCCCGAGGCGCGCAGCACGGACTCCTTCTCGATGGCGAGGATCGTCTCCATCTCCTCGGCCACCGCGTCGGCGCGCGCGGTCACGATGTCGATCTTGTTGATCACCGGGACGATCGTGATCTTCGCCTGCTCGGCGAGCATCGCGTTGTGCACCGTCTGCGCCTCGACGCCCTGCGTCGAGTCCACGAGCAGGATCGCGCCCTCGCAGGCCTGCAGGCTCTTCTCGACCTCGTAGTTGAAGTCCACGTGTCCGGGCGTGTCGATGAGGTTGAGGCGGTAGGTCTTGCCGTCCTTCTCGTAGTCCATCGAGGCGGCCTTGGCCTTGATGGTGATGCCGCGCTCGCGCTCGAGGTCCATGTCGTCCAGCACCTGCGCGCGCGCGTCGCGGTTGGCGATGGTGTGCGTGATCTCGAGGAAGCGGTCGGCCAGCGTGCTCTTGCCGTGGTCGATGTGCGCGATGATGCAGAAGTTGCGGATGAGGTCGCGGTTCATCGCGCGCCTCCGGAGGGCGAAGGCGTGCGGCCGGTGCCCAGGGTCGTCCCGAGCCGTTGCAGCCCCGCGGACAGCGCGCGCAGCGCCGCCTCGCGATGGCTGAAGCGCCGCTTGTCGTCGCGGGACATCTGCGCGAAGGTGCGGCCCGCCGCGGCCGGGTGCGCCGGGATGAAGAGCGGGTCGTAGCCGAATCCGCCGCTGCCCGAAGGCTCCGCGGCGATGGTCCCGCGGCTCTCGCCGGCCACCTCCAGGAAGGGCACGCCGTTGCGCACGAGGCACAGGGCGCAGGTGAAGTGCGCGCGGCGGTCCGTCCGCCCGGCGAGCGCGGCGAGGAGCTTGCGGCGGTTGGCCTCGTCGTCGGCGTCGGGCCCCGCGTAGCGCGCGGAGTGCACGCCCGGCGCGCCGCCGAGCGCCTCCACGCACAGGCCGGAGTCGTCGGCCAGCGTGTCGAGGCCCGTGGCGCGCGCGTAGTGCAGCGCCTTGGCGCGCGCGTTGCCGGCGAAGTCCGGCTCGTCCTCCGGCGCGACGGGCAGCCCGGGGAACCCGTCCAGACCGACGACCTCCGCGCCGCTCGCCGCGAGCACCGGCGCCAGCTCCGCGAGCTTGCCTCGGTTGGTCGTCGCCACGAGCAGGCGGTTCACCGGGACAGCGCGGCTTCCTGCGCCTCGCCCACGCGCCCGAGCGCCTCGGTGCCCATGTCGATCATGGTGTGCATCTGGTCCAGGCTGAACGAGCCGCGCTCCGCG
>Ga0193753_10000685_pt1 | contig 32290 bp, 34 predicted proteins | sample H1c2metaG_FD_144925 | JGI IMG/M metagenome (GOLD analysis project Ga0193753, IMG submission 144925) | Soil microbial communities from a riparian zone of the East river system, Colorado, United States - H1c2 | ecosystem: Environmental > Terrestrial > Soil > Riparian zone | place: USA: East...
CCGTTTTCACAAGTAGGCCAGGTAGCGTTTTTTGACGAAACTAAAGAGTCCACGCGCCGATGAACCCATCTCCAGATTTTATTGTCGCCATCCCGGCACGCTATGCCGCCAGCCGGCTGCCCGGCAAACCGCTACGCCTGCTCGGCGGTGAGCCGTTGGTCGTGCACGTCGCACGCCGCGCACTGGCGTCCGGCGCAAGCCAGGTGTGGGTGGCCGCGGACGATGCGCGCATCGTGCAGGCGCTGGAAAATGCCGGCGTGCAGGTGGCGATGACGTCGCCCGATCATGTCTCGGGCACCGACCGCCTGGCCGAATGCGCGCGGATCGCCGGCTGGGACGACGAGACGATCGTGGTCAACCTGCAAGGCGACGAGCCTTTCGCGCCGGCCGCAGGCATCCGCGCGGTCGCAGACCTGCTGCATGTCTCCGGTGCGGAGATGGCCACGCTCGCAGCGAAGATCGACCAGGCCGATACGCTGTTCGATCCCAACGCGGTCAAGCTGGTGCGCGCCGACAATGGCGATGCCCTGTATTTCAGCCGTGCGCCGATTCCCTGGCCGCGCGATGCTTTCGCCGGCGCTCGCAGCCGCCTGCCCGACGATGACGACGCGACACCCGCATGGCTGCGCCACATCGGCATCTACGCTTATCGCGCCGGCTTCCTGCGCCGTTTTGCGGCGATGCCGCCCGGGCGCCTGGAGCGGATCGAATCGCTCGAGCAGTTGCGGGCGCTGGAGGCCGGATGCCGGATCGCGGTGGCGCTGACGCCGGTTGCTTTTCCGGCGGGCGTCGACACGCCCGAGGATCTGGCGCGTGCCGAGGCGGCGCTGTCCGGAGCCCATTGATGCGGCTGCTGGTCGTCTGCCTGGGCAATATCTGCCGCTCGCCGATGGCCGAAGGCTTGCTGCGCGCGCGCATCGCGCAGACGCCGTCGCTGGCGGGAAGGATCGAAGTCGATTCCGCGGGTCTCGGCGACTGGCATGTCGGCGGTCCGCCCGATCCGCGCGCCATCGCCACCGCTGCCGCGCACGGCGTCGACATTGCCGCGCAGCGCGCCCGGCTGTTGCAGGCCGCCGATTTCCGCGCCGACACGCTGATCCTGTGCGCGGACGCCAGCACGACGCTGCAGGCGCAGCGGCGGGGCGCGGCCGATTCCACCATCGGCGTGGGGCGGATGCTGGAATGGGCGGGCCTGCCGCCGTTCGACCTGGCCGATCCCTATCAGGGCGGCCCTGCCGACTTCCAGGCCGTCTGGCATCGGATCGACGCGGCCGGGGAGCTGATGATCGGGCGTCTGCAGCGGGAGCTTGGCGCATAATCTGCGCATGCCTGGCAACGGACTGAATGCAGCAATGGCGACAAGCGCACCGGAACTGAGCGACCGCCTGACCTGCCGGGCCGGCCGCAGGGCTTGCGCATGGCTGACCTGCGCGGTGCGCCGACGTTGTTGTTGTTCGGCTGCGCCAGCTCGGCCTGGACCCGGCAGCGCCTGGACGACATGACACGCCTGCTGCGCCGCCACGGCGACAACCTGCAGGGCGCCGCGTTGCTGGCGCCGCGCTTCGATGCCGAGCGCGATCCGCGCAACCTCAACCAGTTGCAGGCCGAGCATGCGCTGACTTATCCGTTGGCGCTGGATGCGGACTGGGTGGCGTGGCAGCAGTTCGGCATCGAGTCCTGGCCGACGTTGTTGCTGCTGGATGCGCATGGCCAGGAACGGCAGCGCGTGGTCGGCGCCGGACCCGTCGCCGAGCTCGCCGAACTGGTGCAGGCCTTGCTGGCCGAGACGCCGGAGGCGCCGCCAAAAACAAAACCCGCGGGCAACGGCAAGCACAACCCGTTGCCGGATCTGCCGCTGTCGTACCCGACCGCGGTCGTGGTGGCCGGCAGCAAGCTGTACCTGGCCGACACCGGCCACCATCGCATCCTGGAGTGCGATCTGAACGGGCGGATCCTGCGCCAGTTCGGCAGCGGCGCTTATGATTTCCTCGATGGCGGCGCGTCGGTCGCTGCGTTCCGCCGTCCGCAGGGCCTGGCCCTGCAGCGCGAGACCCTGTTCGTCGCCGACACCGGCAACCATGCCTTGCGCCGCATCGACCTGCGCAGCGGCGATGTAGGCACGCTATGCGGCAATGGCGATGCGCCGTCGCAGGTCGGCGCGGCCACCATCGACCAGCCCAGCGGATTGCAGGTCTCCTCCAGCCATCTGTACGTGGCGATGACCGGCGACAACCGCATTTGCGCCTACGACTTGTCGAACGATGTGCTGGAGACCGTCGCCGGTTCCGGCTATTTCGCGATCAACGACGGCAACGGCATGTTCGCCGCGTTCGCGCAGCCGACCGGGCTGGCCCTGCGCCAGGACGTGCTGTACGTATGCGACGCCGCCGGTTCGGCGATCCGCGCGGTTTACCTGCGCGACCAGCGCGTGCAGACCCTGGTCGGGCAGGGGCCTTACGACTTCGGCAACATCGACGGCCCGCGCAGCATCGCGCGCCTGCAGTGGCCGCGTGCGCTGGCGCTTGATCCGCACGATCCCTTGCTGTGGATCGCCGACGCCGGCAACGACCGCATCTGCACGCTGCGCCTGGGCGGCGGCGTGGTGAGCAATCACAGCATGCCGCAACGGCTGCACAATCCCGGCGGCGTGGCCTGCGGCGACGATGCGCTGTGGATCGCCGACACCGGCGCGCACGCCCTGCTCAGGCTCGATGGACGCGACGGCACCCTGCGTCACGTACCTGTAGGCGAATGAGTCCGGCCAAAGCATCCGCCTTCGACGGCAAGGCCTTCGTCCGCCAGTTGAGCACGGCGCCAGGCGTCTACCGCATGTTCGCCGCCGACGACAGCGTGCTTTACGTCGGCAAGGCCGGCGCGTTGCGCAACCGCGTGGCCAGCTATTTTAGCGCTGCGCCCAAGACCCCGCGCACGCTGGCGATGCTGGCGCAGGTCGCGCGCATGGAAGTCACGGTGACGCGCACCGAGGGCGAGGCGCTGCTGCTGGAGAACCAGCTGATCAAGTCGCTCAAGCCGCGCTACAACGTGCTGCTGCGCGACGACAAGAGCTACCCTTACGTGCTGCTTACCCAGGAGCAGTGGCCGCGCATCGCTTTCCACCGCGGTCCTCGCAACCTGCCGGGCCGCTATTTCGGCCCGTATCCGGGCGCCGGCGCGGTGCGCGAAACGCTGGGCACGATGCACAAGCTGTTCAAGCTGCGCAGCTGCGAGGACAGCGTGTTCCGCAACCGTTCGCGGCCATGCCTGCAATACCAGATCGGCCGCTGCAGCGCGCCCTGCGTGGGCTTCGTCGAAGCCGCCGAGTACGCCGACGCAGTGCGCCGCGCCACCCTGTTCCTAGATGGCCGCAGCGACGAGCTCACCGACGAGCTCAGCAAGGCGATGGAAACGGCCAGCGAGCGCCTGGATTTCGAGCAAGCCGCGCGCATGCGCGACCTGATCACCACCCTGCGCAAGCTGCAGGCGCGGCAGTACGTCGACGGCGTGGCCGCCGAACTCGATGTGCTGGCCTGCGCCATGCAGGGCAGCCACGCCTGCGTGCTGCTGCTGGCGTTCCGCGACGGCCGCAACCTGGGCACGCGTTCGTTCTTCCCCAAGACCAATGGCGTCGACAACGCCGAAGAGGTGCTGTCGGCTTTCGTCTCGCAGTACTACGCCGAACAGCCGGCGCCGCGCGAGATCGTGCTGGATCGCGACATCCCCGACCGCGAACTGATCGAACAGGCGTTGAGCACCGCCGGCGGCCGCCGGGTGCAGATCAAGACCAGCGTCCGCGGCGAGCGCGCCGGTTATCTGGATCTTGCGCGCCGCAACGCCGAACTCTCGCTGGCGACCGAGCTGTCCAGCCAGGCCGCGCAGGGCGCGCGACTGGAAGCGCTGCGCGAACTGCTGCAGCTCGACGTGGCGCCGCAGCGCATCGAATGCTTCGACATCAGCCACACCATGGGCGAGGCCACCGTGGCGTCCTGCGTGGTGTTCAATGCCGACGGTCCGCTGCGCAGCCAGTACCGCCGCTACAACATCGCCGGCATCGAGCCGGGCGACGATTACGCCGCCATGCACCAGGCGCTGGACCGGCGTTTCCGGCGTGCAGTCGAAGAGGGTGGGGTGATGCCGGACCTGCTGCTGATCGATGGCGGCGCCGGACAGCTGGCCCAGGCGAGCAGCGTGCTGGCCGATCTGGGCGTGGAGGGCGTGCGGCTGGTCGGCGTGGCCAAGGGCGAGGCGCGTCGCGCCGGCCATGAGACGCTGGTGATGCCGGACGGGCGCGAACTGCACCCCGGCCCCGATTCGCTGGGCCTGCAACTGATCCAGCAGGTGCGCGATGAGGCCCACCGTTTCGCCATTACCGGCCATCGCGGACGCCGTCAGAAGGCGCGCAGCAGCAGCCGTCTCGAAGACATTCCCGGCATTGGCCCGCGCAGACGCGCTAATCTGTTGCGGCATTTCGGCGGATTGGCCGGCCTGAAAGCTGCGGGCATCGAGGAAATCGCCCGCGTCGACGGCGTCAATGCCGCGCTGGCCGAGCGTATCTACGCGGCGCTGCACGGACTGGAGCAGCCGCAACAGGAGTCAGGCAAGGGATGAAGTTGACGGTACCGACCATGCTGACGCTGCTGAGGATCCTGATGATCCCGGTGCTGGTGCTGGTGTTTTACCTGCCTTACCAATGGACCAATTTCGCCTCGGCCGCGGTATTCGGCCTGGCGGCCCTGACCGATTGGCTGGACGGCTGGATTGCCCGCCGCTACCACCAGTACTCGGCATTCGGCGCGTTCCTGGACCCGGTCGCGGACAAATTGATGGTGGCCACGGCGCTGTTCCTGATCGTGCAGGGCCATCCCACGCCCTGGATGGCGTTCTGGGCGGCGGTGATCGTGGGCCGCGAAATAGCGGTTTCGGCGCTGCGCGAATGGATGGCCGAGCTCGGCCAGCGGGCCAAGGTAGGGGTCGCCGCCTTCGGCAAGATCAAGACGGTGGTGCAGATGGTCGCGCTGCTGTGCCTGCTGTATTCGGTGACGCCGGAGAAGCCGCAGCGGCCGGCGGCATGGCTGGGCGAGCCGATTTTCCACCTTGGCGACTGGTTGCTGGCCGCTGCGGCCCTGCTCACGTTGTGGTCCGGTTTCGCTTATTTGCGCGCCGCGTGGCCGGTTTTGCGTGCGGGCGAGGGCGTCGCTGTTGACACTCCCGCGTCAGACGTTAAAATTCCGCCTCTTCCGCGGGAATAGCTCAGTTGGTAGAGCGCAACCTTGCCAAGGTTGAGGTCGCGAGTTCGAGTCTCGTTTCCCGCTCCAGGTCAAGCAGACCCCGGCTCGCCGGGGTTTCGTTTTAGTGGGGTCGCGAAGGCATCCGTGCATTCGCAGGCCGGAAGCCATAAGCTGTTTTTCTGCGTGAAAGTCACCGGCCTGGTGGCAGAGTGGTTATGCAGCGGCCTGCAAAGCCGCGTACGCCGGTTCAATTCCGACCCAGGCCTCCAGATCCGATCGCGCCTTGCGCGCCAGAAATCACCCGCCACGTGCGGGTTTTTTGTTGCGCGCTTAACATGCACCTCGCGACGGACGCATCCGTCGGCGCCTTCCAGGCCCGGGTGGCGAAACTGGTATACGCAAAGGACTTAAAATCCTTCGGCCGCAAGGCCATGCGGGTTCGACCCCCGCCCCGGGCACCACAGCGGACATCACCCTCTTCAGCCGCAGCTCTTCGTAGGAGCGGCTTCAGCCGCGAGCTTTTCCTCGCAGCTACCGATGACCCAGCACGAAAGCCGACGAGAGCCCCAACCCGCGAAACCCAACGCCGTCACTGCAACCGTGCCGCGGCTGCGCAAACCCATACGCACCCATTCCTGTCATCCCGAGCGCAGCGAGGGATCTGCTTGCCCGCCACTACGGACCGTGCAGTGGGTTATCGCTACGTTCGTCTTCGGCTGAAAGGACGCGATGCGTGGCAGTAGCCCAAAACTTCAACAGAAGGTTCAAGCCAGGAGACAGGGCTTGTCGGATGCGTAGCTCCGGCAAGCTCATCTCCCAGTATTCGTTAGTTAATTCTTCCAGCACCGACGACGGCGCTTCAGCAAAGGCCATATGCCAGGCCTTGAATTGCCTGACGTCTATCGACTGGTAAAGCAGCTCGGTGATGTTCTTGTGCTTGCTGGAAAGCTTGATCCTCAGATAAACCTCAGCCACGGCTGCCGGCGGACCTTCGAAGTACTGGAAGAATGTGCCTTGCTGGTGAAGCAGGGCGCCCGTGACCTGCACTCTCTGGTTGAACGATCTTGCATCTACGAGTATGGAATCGAGCTCTCGAGCGCTCAGCGGACGCGATGCGACGCTCGTATACACGACGGCAGCGAGATGCTTCATCCACTGCCTTCTTGCGACAGCGCAGACAGTGGAAGCTCAGCTTTCATATCGGCCTTCATTCCTCAACTATGCGCCTATTGCACAAAATATTTGAGGATCATTGATTCATGAGACATCTTGGATGAAGGGTAGCGATGTCGGGATTCTCACACTGCATCAATTTTCCGTCATCCCGAGCGCAGCGAGGGATCTGCTTAGCAGTTGTTGCCGATCGCGCCACTTGTTCGTGCATTCGCCCTGAATGGGTCTCGACATTGGGGTTCTCATCCCAACCTGCGGACTTTCACCGGGACTGAAACTTCCGATCGCCGGTTGTTCCCGCCCCTGCGTCATGAGGCTAGAATCCGCTCATGTCGTTTCTCATGATCGCCCGCAGCGCACTACACCTGCTCCTGGCCCTATCGCTGGTCCTTCCCGTCAGCCTATGGCCTGCGCAGACGATCATGACGCAGGCAGACGCCGTCACGGATGTCGCCGGGATGCCCTGCCACGATGCGCTGCCGATGGCAGCCAAAACAGACAGCGGCCAGCCCTGCGAAGAGGGGTGCTGCCCACAGTCGACTTGCGATCTTTCCGCCTGTCTGGCGACGGCCCTTCTCCCGCAGTTCGCGCGCCTTCACGGGGCGATGCCGTCGGTGCCGCTCGCTTTTCCGTGGCACACCAGCGCGCCGCCGCCGCGATCCATCGATACCCCACTGCGACCTCCGATCGCCTGACCTCTCCGATTTGAACGAGCACGCCTGACGGCGCGCTCCCTGCCGCACCTTTGCGGCAATCGACGGAGACTCATCATGAATCCCTACAAATGCTGGGCAGCCCTTGGGCTGCTCGGACTGCTGCCGCTGGTCGTGTCGGCCAAGCCGATCGCATTCGCCAAAGGCAAAACGGTAATGTTCGAATATGGCGCCGGCACCATGAACGAGGTGCAGGTGTTCTATGCGCCTCGCTACTGGTATTCGATCGGCGGCGGCTGGCTGCAACTGCAAAGCGAAGACGGTGCCAAGCAGCGCCACATCACTTATCTGCGCGGCAACCTGCTCGCAAAACGCTGGAACCTGCCTGCGGCTCAGGCCAATGTGTTCGTCTGGGGCGGGCTGGGCACGGCCACGGGCAATGACTTCGCCGGAAGCACCTTGGCCCGCAACATCGGTTTTCAAGCCGACTACGAGACGCGCCGGGTTTACAGCTCCTTTCGGTCCGACCTGCAAGAGAGCGATCACTTCTCGCATCGCATCGACACTCTCCAGCTCGGCTGGGCACCGTACAAGCACGACTACAACACCCTGGCTACCTGGTTCGTCGTGCAAGGCCGTCGCTATACCGGCGACCTGTTCGAGGGCACCGAGACCGCCTTGCTGGTCCGCTTTTTCAAGGGCAATACCTGGGTCGAGGTCGGTGCCACCACCGACGGCAAGCTCCAGGCCATGGCCATGTTCAATTTCTGAGATGGAGAACCCTATGAGATTCCTCAAGACAATCTTCTTCAGCCTGCTGTTCGGCGCCTCTTCGCTCGCCTCGGCCAAGACCATCGAGATGGACGTCAACGGCCTGGTCTGTGCGTTCTGCGCGCAGGGCATCGAGAAGACATTAAAGACCTTCCCGGCGACGCAGGCAGTTTTCGTCAGCCTCGAAGATCGTGTCGTCGCAGTGCAACTGAAAGAGGGCGCCGACATCGACGACGCCACGCTACGCAAGGCGATCACCGATGCGGGCTATACCGTGGTCGCGATCCGGCGCACCGATGCCTCGCTGGATGAGATCCGTAAGCGGGTTTCTGACCATGACTGAGGCCAACGTTGCGAATGTACCGTTGCGCCGCAATCTTGGCGTAGCGGTGGCGACATTGATTGCCAGCGGCGGCACGCTGGTGTGCTGCGTGTTGCCGGCGGTGATGGTCGCACTCGGCGCGGGCGTGGCTTTGGCAGGCCTGGTTACTGCGGTGCCGCAGCTGATCTGGCTCTCCGAGCACAAGGCCATGGTGTTTGCCGTCGCATTCGCCATGCTGGCGTTGTCGGGCGCTCTGCTCTGGCGCGGGCGCTCGCTGCCGTGTCCGGCCGATGCGGCCTTGGCCTCGGCGTGCACGCGCTTGCGGCGGGTGAGCTGGATTCTGTGGGTCACGGCGCTGCTGTGCACGGCGGTCGGCGCCGTGTTCGCATTTGTTCTGCCAAGGCTCTTTTGAAAGGCGGGAAGGGCGGCTGAAGTCGCCCTTCCATTGGTTCCCACGCTCTATGGAAAGCAAATGACCGAGCCACAACTGCAAAGCATACTGACCTGCCCGTTATGCGGACATCAGGCCACGGAGACGATGCCCATCGATGCGTGCTGGTTCCTCTACGATTGCGGAGGCTGTGGCGAAGTTCTGCAACCGAAGGCCGGCGACTGCTGCGTGTTCTGCTCCTATGGCACTGTGCCATGCCCGCCTGTCCAGCAAGGCAATTCTTGTTGTATGGGCTGAGCAGGTTGCTGTCCGGATACAGGGGTCAAAGAGCCTTTTTCTTGATCCAAGCGCACCTCGATGAAGATGTCCAAAAAGGTACTCTACCCCTGTTTTAAAGGGTCGCGATGTAAGGAATATCACCCAACCTGCTACCAAATAGCGTACGTGGTCACAGTTTTTATGTGACCAATGTGATCCGATTGGATCGCTCGCTCAGTCGAGCCCGTCGGAAGGCGGAAACGGGGATAAAAAAAACAAGGAGACCCGTTGTGCGCAAGCTCATATTCGCGACGCTGCTCGCGTGTTTTGCCATGCCCGTTTATGCAGGACTTTGCCCGACCTGCGACCCTGGCGAAGGGGGCGGAGGTGATGGAAAACCACCCCCGGCCGCTCAAAAGAAGTTGAAGGTGTTTGCAATTGATCCGGCCGAAGACACCATCGAAATGCGTATGAGCAATGGCTTGGTGCTCGTGATCGATGAACCTCTCAACAAAGCTTTCATCAGCGGCCCCAACCACAGCCAGGAACTCGCTCTCAGTAGCGTGCTGTTGAACTGGGCAGGCGGCAATGCCACCAAGGCGAATCAGATGCGGACAAAGCTGAAGGCGATTCTTGCCGATCCCAAGCGAACTGCGAAGCTCGTTCAGGGCGCACCTGTTCAGGGCTTGATGCAAGGCATGCCCAACGGCAATAGCTTCAATTGCAACTATTTCTACGTCTGCAATGTCATGCCAACCAACAGCGACTTCGGCGGTGGTATCAGCGGCCCATATTCATTCGGCTACTGGGCAACACCGGGAAGCGGAGGCGGAGTTGGTACGCCGGACTATAACTACTGGAACAGTGATCGGCAGGATCACTGTGACGACATGGGAAGCAATGCCATGCAAGCCAGTGCGGGCATAGCCGGCGCGTTTGCCGTCTGCCCATTTGCTGAAACCGGCGTCGGTGCGCTGGGCTGTTATGCCGCTGCCATTACCGTCATCGATGCCTTGGACAACTACTCTGCGAACAAAGCAGTCTGCAACTCTCCCTATCCTGGACCTGGAAAGTGGTGATCAGCTATGGACCTTTTCGACTGGATCTACGCGCTCATCCTCATCGGCTACGGTTTGATCATTTTTGTAGCCTTCCGCTCTCTTCCCGACACACCTAAAACCAAGAAGCTCAGGTATGCGGCCGCTGGGCTGGCGCTTGTCGCTTGTGCGGCTGTGCTATTCCAGAACCACTTTGCTTGACGAAAGAGGCGAGAGGGCAACCTCTCGCCTCTCTCTGAAAAGGCAGATCCCACTCTCATCCATCAAGGTCAATAGCTAACCCATTGACAGCAATGGGGTTAAGCAAGCCACAATCATTCCATTGCCCGACTAAGTCCCTCGGCCAGAAGGCCATGCGGGCTAGACCGACACTGGAGCCGCATGCGCGACATCGCTAACGCCCGCATCGCCATCATCGGCCTCGGCTACGTCGGGTTGCCGCTGGCGGTCGAGTTCGGCAGGCAGCGGGACGTGGTCGGCTTCGACATCGATCCGCAGCGCGTCGCCGAGTTGCGCCAAGGCCGCGACCGCACGCTGGAAACCGATACGGTCGAGCTGCGCGCGGCCTCGCGGGTGCGCTACACGCAAAACGTGGACGACCTGCGCGAGTGCGACGTCTACATCGTCACCGTGCCGACGCCGATCGACGAGGAGCAGCGTCCCGACCTGCGCCCCCTGCAACTGGCCAGCGAAACGCTGGCGACCGTGCTCAAGCGCGGCGACGTGGTGATCTACGAATCCACGGTCTATCCGGGCACCACCGAGGAAGTCTGCGTGCCGTTGCTGGAGCAGGGCTCGGGCCTGAAGTTCAACGTCGATTTCTTCTGCGGCTACAGCCCGGAGCGGGTCAACCCCGGCGACCGCAAGCGGCCGCTGCCGTCGATCGTCAAGATCACCGCGGGCTCGACGCCCGGGATCGCCGATTTCGTCGATGCGCTGTACGCCAGCATCATCACCGCCGGCACCCATCGCGCACCGTCGATCCGCGTCGCCGAAGCGGCCAAGGTGATCGAGAACGTACAGCGCGACGTCAATATCGCCCTGGTCAACGAACTGTCGCTGATCTTCGACCGGCTCGGCATCGACACGCTCGATGTACTGGAAGCGGCCGGCACCAAGTGGAACTTCCTGCCGTTCCGCCCCGGCCTGGTCGGCGGCCATTGCATCGGCGTCGACCCGTACTACCTGATGCACAAGTCCGAAGCCGCGGGCTACCACCCGGAACTGATCGAGACCGCGCGAGCGATCAACAACAAGGTCGGCCTGCACGTGGCCGACCGCGTATTGTCCCTGCTCGGCGAACGCCAGGTCGATGCCGGCAAGGCGAGGGTGCTGGTGCTCGGCCTGACCTTCAAGGAAAACTGCCCGGACCTGCGCAACAGCCGGGTGATGAACGTGATCGATGCCTTGAACGTTGCCGGCGTCGATGTCGATGTCTGGGATCCCTGGGCCGATCCGGACGAAGCCGAACGCGAACTCGGCATCCGCCCACTGGCCGCCCCGGCATCGCAGGATTACGACGCGATCGTGCTGGCCGTGGCGCACCGCCAGTTCGCGGCGATGACCGGCGCGCAGATCCGTGCGCTGGGCAAGCCCGATGCCGTCGTGTACGACGTAAAATCGGTGTGGCCGCGCGACGCGGTCGACGACAGGTTGTAGCCGATGCGTTACGCCGCCTATATCGCCAGCCTGCTGCTGTTCGCCGTGTCGCTGGTGCTGGCGGTGACGCAGCACGACTGGGTCTGGAGCGCGGTCGTATTCGGCCTGTTGAGCGCGCTCGGCACTTGGGATCTGCTGCAGAAGCGCAGCACCTTGCGGCGCAACTACCCGATCCTGGCGCACTTCCGCTATGGCCTGGAATCGATCGGCCCGGAAATCCGCCAGTACTTCATCGAAAGCGACCTGCAGGAATCGCCGTTCTCGCGCGAGCAGCGGGCGCTGGTTTACCAGCGCGCCAAGTCGGAGCTGGACGTGGTGCCGTTCGGCACCGAACGCGACGTGTACAGCGTCGACTACGAATGGATCAACCATTCGATGGCGCCGGCGCATGTCGCCTCGCACGATTTCCGCGTCCGCATCGGCGAAAATTCGGCCCAGCCTTACGACGCCAGCGTGTTCAACATCTCGGCGATGAGCTTCGGCTCGCTGTCGGCCAATGCCATCCGCGCATTGAATGCCGGCGCCAGGCGCGGCAACTTCTACCACGACACCGGCGAGGGCTCGATCTCGCCCTACCATCGCGAGAACGGCGGCGATCTGGTCTGGGAGATCGGCTCGGGTTATTTCGGCTGCCGCGACGACGCGGGGCGTTTCGACGAAGCGCGTTTCGCCAAGAACGCGCACGACCCGCAGGTGCGGATGATCGAGATCAAGCTCTCGCAGGGCGCCAAGCCCGGCCACGGCGGCGTGCTGCCAGCCGCCAAGGTCAGCGCCGAGATAGCCGTCACGCGCGGCGTGCCCGAGGGCGTGGAGTGCGTATCGCCCGCGCAGCACAGCGCGTTCACGACGCCGCTCGGGTTGCTGGAGTTCGTCGCGCGATTGCGCGAACTGTCCGGCGGCAAGCCAACCGGCTTCAAACTGGCGATAGGCCATCCCTGGGAATGGTTCGGCATCGCCAAGGCAATGGCGGAAACCGGGCTGCTGCCGGATTTCATCGTGGTCGATGGCGCCGAGGGCGGCACCGGCGCGGCGCCGGCCGAGTTCATCGAGCACGTCGGCGTGCCGATGCGCGAGGCGCTGGTACTGGTGCACAACACGCTGGTCGGCCTGGACCTGCGCGACAAGATCAGGATCGGCGCGGCCGGCAAGATCACAGGCGCGTTCGAGATCGCGCGCATCCTGGCGCTGGGCGCGGACTGGTGCAATGCGGCGCGCGGTTTCATGTTCGCGCTGGGCTGCATTCAATCGCAAAGCTGCCACACGGATCGATGCCCGACCGGCGTGGCCACGCAGGACCCGAAACGCTGGCGCCGCCTGGATGTGCCGGACAAGGCGACGCGCGTCTACCAGTACCACCAGAACACGCTGAAGGCGTTGCGCGACCTGTTGTGCGCGGCGGGACTGGAACATCCCTCGCAATTGGGGCCGGAACACATCCTGCGCCGCGTGTCGGCAGTGGAGATCCAGTCGCTGGGGACGCTCTACAACTTCCTGCGGCCGGGCGAATTGATCGCCGGCATTCCGGACCATGCCGTGTTCCGGCACTTCTGGGCGGTATCGCGCAGCGACAGCTTCGCGGCGCCGGAGAAGGTCAGCGCCATGCGAGTGGACAAATCGGTCTGAGCCGATGGTGTGGCTGCGATCCTGACACGTTAAGGGGTGGCGTAAACACATCCTTCACGCTGCCCCATTCAGCCTTCGCGCACTACAGGGGCCGTTCGAACATGTCAGCTGCACAAGTCGCGAAAGAAACAGGGGAGGAGCCCATTCCGCTGACCGACGACGAGCAGCAATTCCGGCTGCTCGTGCAGAGCATCACGGACTATGCGATTTACATGCTGGACCCGAACGGGATCATCAGCAATTGGAATCCGGGCGGACAGCGCATCAAGGGCTATACCCGCGAGGAGATCGTGGGGCAGCATTTTTCCCGGTTCTACACCGAGGAAGATCGCCTCGCTGGCGAGCCCGAGTACGGGCTGCGCATGGCGCGCGAGCACGGCAGGTACGAGAAAGAAGGCTGGCGTCAGCGCAAGGACGGTTCGCGTTTCTGGGCGAGCGTGGTCATCGATCCGATATGGCAGGACGACCAGCTGATCGGTTTCGCCAAGATCACCCGCGACGTGACCGATCGTTACGAGGCGCAGAAGCGCCTCGAGGGCACGCAACGCGCGCTGGTGCAGTCGCAAAAGATAGAAGCGATTGGCAAGCTGACCTTCGGGCTGGCGCATGATTTCAACAATCTGCTGACTGTGATCGTCAACAGCCTGGATCTGATCAAGGCCCATCATCAGGACGGCGCACGCGTCGACCGGCTCGTCGATGGTGCGCTGCGCGCCGCGGATCGCGGAAGCCTGCTGACCCGGCAGCTGCTGGCGTTCGCCCGCGGCCAGAACCTGGCGCCGGAGATACACGACATCAACGATCTGCTGCATCGTTCGGAAGCGCTTTACCGCAGGGCTTGCGATGCCGCGGTCGACATCCGTTTCCAATTCGGCGACGACCTGCCCGAGGTGCTGGTGGACGCCACCCAGTTCGAGGCCGCTGTGCTGAACCTGGTGGTCAACAGCCGCGACGCGATGCCGAACGGAGGCACGATCACCATCGGCACGCGCAACCATCACGCCGTGCCGCCCGATAAACCGGATGCCGCGGCCGCGGACTATGTTTGCGTGACGGTGTCGGACACGGGTATCGGCATGAGCGAGTCGGACCAGGAACGCGCCACGGAGCCGTTCTACACCACCAAGGAAGTGGGCAAAGGCAGTGGCCTGGGTTTGAGCCAGGTCTATGGGTTCGCCACTCAGTCCGGCGGTTTCGTGGAGTTGAAGAGCCGGCAGGGGCAGGGCACCAGCGTGTCGATGTGCCTGCCGGTGCCTGAAGCCGAAGCGCCATGACCAGCGCCTGCTCGATACTGATCGTCGACGACGAGTTGATGCTGCGCGACATAGTCGTCGAAGCACTGCAGGAAAATGGTTACGAGGTGCTCGTCGCCTCCCACGGTCCGGGCGCGCTGGAAATACTGAAAGGGCCGGCGCGCATCGATGTGGTGTTCAGCGACGTCAGCATGCCCAATGGCATGTCCGGCGTTGAGTTGGCCGAGCGGGCGGCCGAGATCCGGCCCGGCATTCGCGTCATTCTTGCGTCGGGCTTCGCCAAAGGTCAGTTGCCGCCGATTCCGAAAGAGGTGGCCTTTCTGCCGAAGCCGTATCGCGTCAGGCAATTGTTGGAGGCCTTGCAGCAAGTCACGGCTGCGTAACGAACAAGAATGCTCCTGCGGCGCTGCGATGCGGGGAATCGAAGGGCGCCTGATCCGCGCGCGACTGTGATGCACCGCAAATTAGTGCATTCAAGCGGCTGATATAGTCGATTTGCGGCACATCGCCGCAGCCTCTAACAGCAAGGAGCATGGAAGATGCGTAATATTCTTGGGACATTAGCTGTGTTGAGCGCATTGATGTTGGCGCCAAAACTGGTGAGCGCGCAATCGGTGACATTAGCGTGCGAACCAAGCAATCTTTGTTTTTCTGACGCTACAGGCATCACTTATAATTCGATTGCATGGCAAGCGACAACGACCGGAACCGATGCTATTTTTCCGGCCAATTGCGGCAACAAAGAAGTCTGTCGCTTTTATTGCCCGCGCCGTCCGGGGTTCATCAATATTACGGTGAATTACGTGCAGAACAGCCAGATAGTAGGCTCGGCAAGCGCGCGTGCCCGTTGCACGGCGCAAGACATCTAAGCGCGATAGCGACTCGGACCCCTGGGCAATCCAGGGGTCTTTCAGAACGGCGACGCGGCCGTGGCATTAAACGACTGTTCTTGCAGTCATCAGCGGAGTCGATGTAGATCGCGGTGTTGGGGTTTCACCCCAACCTACCGTGCCAACTACGCAAAGCCTGGGGCCAGGTCTATTCATCGTTCGTGAAATCGCCAAAGCGCATCGCGGAACGGTAACGGCTCGGCCTTCGTCCGCCATTCATGGCGACGCTGGTGCCGGTTTCGTCTTCCGTGGTTTGCGAAGCATCGGAAAGATGGGCGGCGACGCCCCCGCCTGAATGGTGCCTAATAACTCAAACCCGTGGCGTTCATAGAGAGGAATATTCTTTGGATTGCTGGATTCAAGATAGGCCAGCGTGTCGTCGCGATCGCACGGGACTAGGGCGTGTTCCATCAACGCCGCGCCGTACCCTTTGCCCTGTTGCGATGGGTCGATCCCGATAAAGGGCAAATACCAGTGCGGTTCCTGCGGGTGGTAGCGCCCCATCTGTTCGAAGACTGCTGAAAGGTCCTTTTGCACCGCCGCAGATCCGGTGCGTTGCAGCAGTGCGGTCAGCGTTTCCTCATCGGGGCCGACTTCTGGCGGCAGCCAGAGCGCTGCACCGGCATAGCCGTCCAGGCAATACGCGCTCTTGTGCGCGAACGCCTTGCCTCCCAGTGCATTGACGAAGGCGGGGAATTGCATGAGGTACTGCTGCGGATCGGGCCACGTCCAACGCGCAGCAGGGTCCGCGCCAAACGCCAGTACCACGACAGCAATGGCTGCAGCTTCATCGGACGTCGTAGCGGTCTTGATCGTCGGTGTTGTCATGGTTGCCTCCGTAGGAGAACCAGAATCGGCAATTCTAGCGCCTGACCTTCGGTGCATTGCAGATCGTAGAAGTCGCAATGTTGGGGTCGACCTGGCCTGCCGCACGGGAGTAACGGCCTCAGCGAATTGCGTACGGGTCTTACAGCCGTTCCCGATATGCCTCTTCCAACTGTTCGTTCAGCGCGATCAGCGTGCTGATCGAATGCGCCAGTTCGCGCACGCTTTGCCGGGTGGGAGGCTCGTCCTCGCCCACGGCGCCGATACCGGCCAGCGTGTCCATCGCCGATTCCTGCTGCCGTTGGTACAGGGCCTGCAATTCGTAGGTGCGCGCGGTGGGAATGTTCCAGTCCGATTCGAGCCGCCGGGCCGATTCCGCCGACTGCGCCGTATTCCAGGCCGCGGCGGAAAGCAGGGAAAGCTGCAGGTTGAACTCGAGCGACCGCACCTTGTCGCCTTCGGGTTTGAGGTGGTTCCTGGCGATGTCCAGATTCTTCTGCAGCTTAGGCCGTGCGCTTTCCAGTTCCATCAGGTTGCCGCGCATTTCAGCGGCCACGGCTTGCTTCCTATGCGCGGCGTCGCGGTCGAGTTCGCGGTTGTCGCGCCAATCGCTCGCCCATAGTGCGAGTACGACGGCGAGCGCGACCGAGCAGGCCTCGATCAGGATCTCGGGCAGTTTTTCGCGGAGGCGGTCGCCGAAGCGGGAGCGGTCGATGGTTTCCATAGCCGCAGCATAGCCCAGGCCCGAATGGACCGGCAGCACGGTAGGGCGGGTTTTAACCCGCGGCTTTTTTTCGAAGCCGCGCTGTGGGGTTTCACCTCAACCTACGGCGCTGCGGCACCACCGGTGAATCGCGTTGCGCCGAATGCCTGCTCAGCCGTTTCCGACAAATCGACCTTGTATGCGGATTCCTTCGTGCCGGAGCGTTGGGCCACCTCCATATGGATCATTTTTCCGGGGAAGGCGAGGTCGCGGCACAGCAAGCCCCTGACGGTTGCGAAAGGAAAGGTCTGGGCGTTCTTGTCCTTGGTGATGCCGTCGTAGCGGACACAGGGTGTGCCCTGTTCGTGCATCCCGTAGTAGTAGTGGAAACTTACGGTTTCAAGCTTGGAAATCGTTTGCGCCTGCCGGGCTTCGGCGAATCGGAAAAAAGCCTGGTTATCCGGCTGCGGCTCAATGGTTGCGGTTGAGAATGACAACGTAACCGGCTGGCCCTGGGCTGTGCGCTCATAGACGATCTGCTGGGCAGAGCCTTTGGTGCGATTCCATCCTGAATCCGGTAGCAGCTGGATCGTCAGGCCATCGAGCTTTGCGGTTTCAGGAGGGGTCGCGGCATGCAGTTGGCTTTGTAGGCCGCAGAGGGTCAGCAGGATTAGGCCGAGGATTCGTGTGCGCATCGGTTTTAGTTCCGAGGGGCTGAGTTTCTCGGTATTGGGGCGCGCTCACTGGTTCACAATGAGCTAAACATCTGTGTTTTCGGCTAATCGTGGTGGTTGCGATGTTGGGGTTTCACTCCAACCTGCCGAGCTGCCATTTTTTTATTTCGGGTCCTCGAGCTTGCAGCCCGATTTCCGGGCCTCTTGAATAATGAGCTCATGATGCTGGTTGAACGTCTGCATCAGATGCCGAACAAACTTTGAATCCTCTAGATCGGCAGCGAGATCGAATGCTAGATAACCGTCAACTCCAGGGTTATCTACCTCAATTTCGGTGCGTATTCTTGAAATCAGGCGGCGATACTCGGTTCGTAAACGTCGATGTATGAAAATGCATTTAACCAAGTAAGGAATCCGTTGATCGTCCAGTGCATTCCTCGCCTTATCGCGATCATTGCGAATTTCCGGCATTTGGCGAACAGCGAGTTGGTAGAGCTCACTCCATCTTTTCGCTTCGTTTTCTCGGCCCGCGCCTGTCGCGTCGGTCTGCATTCGAAATAAATGTTGGTTGTCGACATTGGATGCGTCCAGTACCTTTTCCCAGGTCTCTGCCTCATCATGCAGCGCAACTAGCGGTGCGCGCTCCTTAGAAAGCTCGATGAATTCAATGCTAGCTTCATTGATAAGTTTCTGTAGTAGCGCAACGGTTGGTAGATCCGCGACGGCCCAGCCAGGTGCAGCTTGTGAAAAGCCTTCACCAAATGACTTACCGATTTCGTTCTGCTCAACCTCGATCGATGCCAGACGCACGAATTGTCCAAGCATTTTATTTAGACCGCGTATGACGTCCATGAGCACGTCTCGCTTCGCCGAAAGTCGACGATCCTTGCTGCGGTCTAGTCGTTCCAGGTCCAGCTGCTCGGCAGTTAGCAAGCCCGCAATCGACAGGCCGATAACTGTTGCAAGTACTCCCAGAACATTCGTGAAGAATTCGGCGTAGCCGACATCGGTGAGGTTGTCGATCACCTGGGGCACGTAGCCGCATAGCAGCAATGCCAACGAGAGAGCTGCAATCGCCAACAGGATCCATAGCGCTAAGCGAGGCCATTTCAGGCGCTTCGGCAATTCAGGATTCTGCGCAGTTTCGATCATTGGCCAAGGGTAGCGGGTAGTTGCCCGCTGAGCCTGGCTGACCATGTCGGCGATCAAAAATAATTTCAGTACAACAGGCAGTACGACCAGAAAGGCCACCCGCGAAGGTGGCCTAAGTCGTTGAAATCTCTGGTGGGCGGTGCAGGGTTCGAACCTGCGACCCTTGCCGTGTGAAGGCAATGCTCTACCGCTGAGCTAACCGCCCGAGCCGGGCATTTTAGGGGGTTGGGCGGGTGGGGGACAAGTCTGGCCGCTGGAAAGTGGCGGGCGTGGCTTAGTCCGCAAGCGAGAAGGCAGGGCGAAAGTCACTGGATTCCCGCCTTCGCGGGAATGACGGCTTAAAAAAGCAGGTGGCTAAAGCGGTTACTCCAGTTGTTCCTTGGCATAGGCCGCATCCAGGGCCTCCATCGCATCCTGTGGCTTCAATTTGGCGGCCTTTTCATAGGCTGCCGCCGCGGCGTCCTCTTTCTTGTCGCCGTACAGCAGCATCAGGATGTTGCCGTGTTCGATGTGGGCGATCGGCGAATCGGGGGTCAGTTTGAGCGCGGTCTTGATGTGCGATTCGGCTTCGGCCGCCTTGGCGCCATAGGTCAGGCCGCCGATCATCGCGCCGATCTTGCCGATGATTTCGGCGTGGTAGAGGGCCAATGCCGTATGAGCTTCGGCATGTTTGGGCGCTAGCTCCAGCGCGGCGTCCAGCGACTCGCGGACCTTGCCGGCGATGCCTTGCTTCAGCGCCTTGGCGATGCTCAGGCCCTGGCTGTAGCGGCCCAGCGCGAACGCGTGGCGGTAATGGCTGTTGGCTTCGTCGGGCAGGGCCGCGACTGCGGCTTCGGCCAGTTTGGCGGCCTGTTCGAAACGCTTGAGCTTTTCCGCATCGTCGTCGACCAGGTAGCTGGCGTGAATGCCGATCGCCTTCACGGCGACCGAAGCGCCGAGCGGCCCCAGCGCGTTGCCGGCTTCGAACGCGGCCTTGAAGTCGCCGCGGTGGAAGGCGCGCCAGGCGTCCTGCAGTGCGCTCGCCACGGTGTCGGCCTTGGCGCCTTTCGCTGCCTTTCCGGCCGCGTCGATCAGGGCCTGCGCGCGTTTGGCATCGGGAAACGGTTCGTCGTCGCCGGCATGCAGCCTGGGCCAGGCTTTCTTCAGCGCGTCGCCGGCATAGGCGTAGGCCTTGGCGTCGTGGGGAAACGCGGCCCAGGCGGACTTGGCGGCCATGCTCGATCCTTTAGCTGTGTGGCGAGGCAGCAAGCATCACGCGATGAACGACAGCTGGCAAGGGTAGTGTGATTGCTCCAGCCGGCTCGCGCAGGCTAGGCGTCGAGAACCGGCATTACGCCGGTGCACCGGAGCCTGAAGATGGTCGCCAAGAAGAATTCCCGCGGTAGCAAGGAAACCACGCTGCGCCATGTGTGGCTCGCCGCGATCGGCGCCGCCGTTGTCGCCCGCCGCGAAGCGCGTACCGCTGTCGAAATCGCCGTCGATGAAGCCGGCAAGCTGCGCGAACGCGCGATCGGCTTCGCCACCGATGCCCAAGCCATCGCCCGCGGCGGTTTGATGACCGTGCGCGAGCAAATCGAGCCGCAGGTCGTCCAGTTCGGCGCCGACATCGAAGCGCGCTTGGCGCCGTTGCTGGCCAAGCTGGGCCTGAAGCCGCAGGCGCCCACGTCGGCCCGAAAGGCGAAGAAGCCCGCCGCCAGGAAAACCGCACGTCGCGCCGCACGCAAGCCGCTCCCGCGCACGCCGCGCAAAGTCCGCGCCTGAGTCGAACGGGTTCGCCGCAGTAACAAGAAACGCCCCGCGATGCGGGGCGTTTTTGTATTCGCTCATCGCTCATCGCCGGACGAATCAATCCGTGCGTCGCCAAACCACTTCATCGAAAGCGCCGTCGCCGCTGGTGGGTACGGGCACGCTGTAGGTCAGCTCATCGTTCGCCAGCGTAAATTTCCGGTCCTGCGTGGTGCCTTCCCAATTGGGAAACAGCGCGTGCTGGATGCGGAAACTGATCAGCCCCGCGACCGGGTTCAGCGCGTATTCGCCGAAATGGGCATTCACGCCCTGCGCCGCAGCTTTGTATTCCTCGGCGGTGCCGTCGTTTTTCTTACCCGAAGCGAACCGCGGGCGTTGTGCGCGCATGATCTGCGATGCGTAGCGGCCCTGGCCGTCGAAGATCAATACGCCCTGGGGTTCCGGCCCGTACAGCGCAACACGGCTGCCATCGGCCTTGACGCTGTCCACGCTCACCAGCGTCCAAGTGCCCAATAAGGGATTTTTCGGCGCGGCCTTCTCCGCGGCGCTCGCAGACAGCAATGGCGTCAGCAGGCTTAGCCAAGACATCGCCACCAGCGCAGTTTTCCTGAATCCCGACATGTTTAGCGCTCCGTATTGAACCGTGAGCACCATGCTAGAGGTCTGCTATCATATTGAAAACGCATAGATAAATATTTCAGTCATTTAAAATATGAATGGTTGATCGATGAAATCACTCGACCTGGAAGCCATCCAAGCGTTCGTGCTCGTCGCCGAACTGCGCAGCTTCACGCGCGCCGCGGAGGCGATGGACAGCACGCAGTCTGCGATCAGCCTCAAGCTCAAACGACTCGAAGACCGGCTCGGAAAACGCCTGATCGAACGCACGCCGCGGCGGGTCAGTCTGTCGATGGAAGGCTTGGCGTTTCTGGATGCGGCCAAAGATCTGCTGTCATCGCATGAGCGTGCCTTGGGCGCATTCGTTGCCGAACAACGGCGGTTGGTCATCGGCATCAGCCATCTGATCGTGGGTTCGTCGCTGCCCGGTCTGCTGACGCGTCTTTACGAGCACGATCCTGGACTGACCGTCGAGTTACGTGTCGCCGGTTCGCGCGAACTGCTGGCTGCCTTCGACGCGGGTACGCTGGATGCGGTGATCGTCATCCGCACGGATGAGCATCGGCGCCATGGCGAGGTGCTGTATCGCGAACGTTTCGGTTGGATCGCCAAGCCCGATTGGGAGCACAGGCAGGGCGCTGCGCTTGCGCTCGCCACGCAGGGCGAGGGCTGCAGCGTGCGCGCCTCGGCGGTGCGCATGCTCGATGAGGCGGGAATCGCGTGGACCGAAGTCTTCATCGGCAAAGGCGCAGCCGTGGTCGGCGCCGCTGCCGCCGCGGGACTCGCGGTGGCTTTGATGGCCTATCGGTCGGCGCCCGCGGCAACGGTGGATATCGGGCCGGCCTTGTCCTTGCCGGTATTGCCGTCGGCCGAAGTGGCGCTTTATACGACGGTATCCGATGCACGCGCACGCAGCGCTCTGAAGATCCTGGCAGCCGCGTTCAAAGCGACTTCCAACCCTTGATGGCGACGCTGGCCATCCCGCCGATGGCTAAGTAAACCATTTTGTCTAGATCAGCATCCAAGTAGCTCGACCCCCGCAAACAGGATCTGGACCGCATGAAAAAAATCAGCCTGGCGTCCATCGCCGCCGTGTTTTTGGCGCTCGCCTTCATTCCGTCGCAAAGAACCCCGGCCCAGGCGCGACCCGCCGATGCGCGGACGCAAAACCCGTCCGCTGCAATAGAGACTTTCCTGCGCGAGAAAATGCAGAAGCGGCGCATCCCCGGGTTGCAGGTGGCGGTGGTCCGGCACGGCAAGATCGTCATGCTCGGCGCCTATGGCACGGCCAACCTGCAGGATTCGGTGCCGGTCACGGAGCAGACCGTGTTCTCGATCAACTCCGCCACCAAGTCCTTCACCGGTGTGGCGATGATGCAGCTGGTCGAAGACGGAAAAGTGGATGTCGCAGCCCCGGCATCGCGCTACATCGAAGGATTGCCCGCGGCCTGGCAGGCGGTCACGGTAAGACAGCTGCTGACGCATACCTCCGGCCTGCCCGACATCCTGATACCGCCCAAGGGGCAGGGCACCGGCTCGCTGGTCGGCGACGGTGGCGAAGAATCCGCATGGAATACGGTACGGACACTGCCGATGGACTTCGCTCCGGGCGAGAAGTACCGCTACAACCAGACCAACTACGTGCTGCTGGGCAAGATCATCGACAAGCTGGGCGGTGAGCCCTTCACGCAGTTCATAGCCGATCGCCAGTTCAAGGCGGCGGCAATGCCGAGCGCTGCGTTCGGCGATTGGCGCGACATCATTGCGCACCGCGCGCAGGCGTATCGCTATGCCGGCGGCACGCTGACCGCGGCCTCCAGCGGCGGCAGGCTGGAACAGGCCTCCGATGACTTCTCGCCTTTCCTGCGCACGGCGGGCGGTTTGAATGCCTCGGCGCAGGATGTCGCGCGCTGGATCATCGCGCTGCAGGACGGCACTTTGCTGAAACGCAAAGGCAGTCTCGCCACGCTATGGACGCCGGCCAGGTTCAACAACGGCACGCCGACGCCGTGGGCGCTCGGCTGGCCGACGATCAGCCGCCCCGAGCATCGCGCGGTGGCCGGCATCGGCGGCCGGCGCTCCGCATTCTTCGTCTATCCCGACGACGATCTGGCGGTGGTGATCCTGACCAATCTGGCCGGCGCCAATCCGGAGGAATTCATCGACGAGGTGGCCGGTCACTTCATCCCCGAGCTGCTGGCGATCAATGGCGGTGGTTTGCCGCCGGCGATCAAGCTGATCCACAAACAGGTGCTGAAGCGCGGTTATGCGCAGGCGCCGGCCATCGTCGAAGAATTGAAGAACAAGGATTCCGGTTTCCAGGTGCAGGAGAACGACCTGAACAACTGGGGCGGCCGCTTGATGGTGGACGATCAATTGCAGGATTCCATCGAGATCTTCAAGCTCAACGTGAGCCTGTATCCGCACAGCGCCAATACCTACGACAGCCTCGCAGAGGCCTACGAACTGCATGGCGACAAGGCGCTGGCGATCCGCAATTACCGGCGCTCGCTGGAACTGGACCCCAAGAATGGCAATGCCGTCGAGCATCTGAAGACGCTCGATCCCGCCGGCGCGGGCCGATGAGTCAGTCCTGGTAGGCCTGTATCAGCTGGTTGAGGTGCACGCGCTCGGCATCGCGCAGGAACGGCGCCAACAGCATCATCACCTGCACGATGCCGGCGCGGATCGCGACCTGCTCGTCCTTTTCGCCGCGCACCGCCGCGTAGTTCAGCCAGAAGGTGGCGATCACCAGGATATTGGTCGCGGCCGCGTCGAGTTCGGCTGCCGATGCGCGCATCACCCCGGCCTGGGTCAGCCCGCGCATCACCTGGTGCGCGCTGTCGTCGGCGCGTTTGAGGATGCGGGCGAAGCGGATGCGCAGGCGGCGGTTGCGGCTGAGGATGTCGACCAGGTCGCGGTACAGGAAGCGGTAGTCCCAGATGCATTCGAACACCAGGTGCAGTTGCAGCCAGATGTCCTCGAGATTGGGCAGGCGCCCGGACGGCGCGGCGAGCGCGGTATCGATGCGCTGTTCGTAGCCGCCGAACAGCTGCTCGATGATGTCGTCCTTGTTGCGGAAGTGGTAGTACAGGTTGCCCGGGCTGATCTCCAGCTCGTCGGCGATGTGGTTGGTGGTGACGTTGGGTTCGCCCTGCGTGTTGAACATCGCAAGCGAGCAGTCGAGGATGCGTTGGCGGGTTTCGCGGGCCATTTAGATTTGCTCCTTCCCCTTCAAGGGGAAGGCCGGGATGGGGATGGGTTTGCTACGAGTGCGCGGCGAAACCCATCCCCACCCCAGCCCTCCCCTTGAAGGGGAGGGAGCTTTACGTCGTCAGCTTTTTGACGAGATCGACGTACTTTTTCATCGCATCGTCCTGCGCGGTGCCCTTGAGCTTGGCCCAGGCCTCGTATTTGGCGGTGCCGACGAAATCGAAGAAACCAGGCTTGTCGCCGCTGACGTCGCCTTCCGAACCTTGCTTGTACAGGGCGTAGAGGCGCAGCAGGGTGTCGTTGTCGGGCCGTTCCGGCAGGGCCTGGATGTCCTTGGTGGCTTGTTCAAAACGCTTCTGCAGATCAGACATGGTCATCTCCCGGCGAGAGCGGCATGACAGCACGCACCAGCGGGGTGGTCAATACGCAGGGGAATTGTGGTGGGCGCCGGGCTCTGGCAACGTAGGCGCGACGGCCGCCTGCGGCGGCCTTACTTCCGAGCGGGAGAGGTCATGAGCTATTTCGTCACCGGAGCCACCGGATTCATAGGGCGCTACCTGGTCAGCAACCTGCTCAAGCGCAAGGGCAGCATCCATCTGCTGGTGCGCAAGGATTCGCAGAAGAAGCTCGAGGCCGTCGCCAAAAAGATGGGCTGGGACATGAAGCGCATCGTGGTGGTCCACGGCGACATGACGGCGGCGAAATGCGGCGTGACCGCCGCGCAGGCGCGCGCGCTGGCGGGCAAGGTGAAGCATTTCTTTCATCTCGCCGCCATCTACGACCTGGCGGCGAGCGCGGAAAGCCAGCACGCCGCCAACGTCGACGGCACCCAGCACGCGCTCGACCTGGCGGCCGCCATCGGCGCCGGCTGTTTCCACCACACCAGTTCGATCGCCGCCGCCGGCTTGTACCCCGGCGTGTTCCGCGAGGACATGTTCGACGAGGCCGAGGGTCTGGACGACCCCTACCTGCGCACCAAGCACGATTCCGAAGGCCTGGTCCGCGAGGAAAAGCGCATCCCCTGGCGCATCTACCGGCCGGGCATGGTGGTGGGCCATTCGCAGACCGGCGAGATGGACAAGATCGACGGCCCGTACTATTTCTTCACCTTCATCAAGAAGCTGCGCGAGATGCTGCCGCAATGGATGCCGACGCTGGGCATCGAGGGCGGGCGCATCAATCTGGTGCCGGTGGATTTCGTCGCCGACGCGATGGACCACATCGCACACAAGCCCAAGCTCGATAACCACACCTTTCACCTGACCGATCCGGAGCCGATGCGCGTCGGCGAGGTGCTCAATACCTTCGCCCGCGCCGGCCACGCGCCGGAAATGACGATGCGCATCGACGCGCGCATGTTCGCGTTCGTGCCGTCGGGCATCCGTGGGGCGGTCGGCAATCTGCCGCCGGTGAAGCGTTTCATCGGTATGCTGCTGCGCGATTTCAAGATCCCGAAGCAAACGCTGAAATTCATCACTTATCCCACGCGCTTCGATAACCGCGAAACCGAGCGCGCGCTGCGCGGCAGCGGTATCGAAGTGCCGAAGCTGGACGGTTACGCCTGGCGCCTGTGGGACTACTGGGAACGGCATCTGGACCCGGACCTGTTCGTCGACCGCACGCTGAAGGGCAAGGTGCGCAACAAGGTCGTCGTGATCACCGGCGGTTCGTCCGGCATCGGCCTGTCGACCGCGCAGCGCGTGGCCGAAGCGGGCGCGGTGACGGTGATCGTGGCGCGCGGCGAAGAGGAGCTGTTCAAGGCGCGCGACGAGATGAAGAAGGCCGGCGGCAAGGTGTTCGCCTATACCGCTGACCTGGCCGACATGGCCAGCTGCGACAAGCTGGTCGAGAAGGTGCTGAAGGACCACGGCCACGTCGACATCCTGATCAACAACGCCGGCCGTTCGATCCGGCGCTCGATCGAGCTCAGTTACGACCGCTTCCACGATTTCGAGCGCACCATGCAGCTGAACTATTTCGGCAGCCTGCGCCTGATCATGGGGTTCATGCCGACGATGACGCATCGCCGCAAGGGCCACATCATCAACATCAGTTCGATCGGCGTGCTGGCCAATTCGCCGCGGTTCTCGGCCTATGTCGCTTCGAAGGCGGCGCTGGATGCGTTCAGCCGCTGCGCGCAGGGCGAGCTGTCCGGCAAGGGCATTTCGTTCACCACGATCAACATGCCGCTGGTGAAGACGCCGATGATCGCGCCGACCAAGATGTACGACAGCGTGCCGACCTTGAGTCCGGAGGAAGCGGCCGATCTGCTGGTGAAGGCGATCATCGAGAAACCGAGCCGCATCGCGACACGCTTGGGCATTTTCGCGGCGCTGATCAACGCCGTGGCGCCGAAGGCCTACGAAGTGGTGATGAACACGGCGTTCGAGCTGTTCCCGGATTCGGCCGCGGCCAAGGGCGACAAGAAGGCGTTGAAGGGCGAGACCCAGCCCAGCAGCGAGCAGATCGCGTTCGCGTCGCTGATGCGCGGTGTGCACTGGTAGGCGTGTATTAGTAGCGAAGCTCTTGCTTTTTGTAGGTGCGAATTCATTCGCACGCTTTTGATCCGCGCAGAAGAGCGTGCGAATGAATTCGCACCTACGAAACTACGAGAGCATGCGAATTAATTCGCATCCGGAAACGCGGCTAGCAAGCAGCGCTCTGGAAAGCGAAAAGCGTCAGTACGCGTGGCACTGCTTGAACCGAACGGGTGCGCTGCTGCCCGGTGGCGGGTTGATCTGCACGCGGGTCGCGCGCAGTTCCTCGTAGCTGTCGAGGACGTCGCAGATGCCGTCCCAGCGGTCGGTCCGCTCGTCGCCCATGTCCAGGGCGAGGGTGGACTGCGTCGACCATACCGCGCGTTCGACGCCGGGCAGCGCAGCGATAGCGCCAGCGGCATCCCTGCGGCGCTGCTCGATCTGAGGGCCGCTCAGTGGCGTGGCCGCAGCGGGGTCGCTCGCCTTTTTATCGCCGGCCGGTGCGACGGTCGCGGATGCGGCGCTTGCAGGCGCTTCCGGCATGTCGTCGTCGCCGCGTCCGGGCAGCAACAAGGCGACGAATGCGCCGACAGCGACCGCTGCCAACCACGCAAAGCCGATGCTGCGCTTGGCGCGCCCCGCGGCATGGGTTTCCACCTGCTTGCGCAGCGGTTCCGGCACCAGCGGGGCGATCTCGGGCCATAGCGCCTTGCCGTCGATCAGCTCGATGCGCTGTTGCCTGGCCTGCTGGTGTGCCTCGGGCGCGAAGCTGCCGGGCGTGACCATGATGCCGCCCGTGGCATCGTTCATGCTCACGCTGTTGGCGAGTTCGTCGACCGCGGTGCTTCCCAGCCGGTAGGCCGAGCCATGTTTGCACGACACTACGCACAGCCCTTCTGCGCGCCTGAGCACGATGTCGGATTGATCGCCGCTGCCGAGCGGGTGCTGGTCGGATGCCGTGTAGCCGCGCCGGAACAGCATTTCCGCCACCATGCCGGCGAATTCGCGCCAGCGCATCGCGCTGAGGCTGAGCACGCCCGCGGCGGTTTCGTCCTGGCGACGGCGTACGAACCAGAAGTAGAGACTGGCGACCGCGCCTATGGCCAAGGTGCACAACAGACCCAGCATGACTGACGACATAGCGGCGATCCCCGGTTCGCTGGGCCGCACTATAACGCGATGTCGCAGGGGATCAGGTGGTCGGCGCAGCGGGCGCGGCAAATAGAGAAGCCCGCCAGTCCGAAGTCGTGAGGGGGAGGGGAGCCTACGAACTTCGTGCGGACTGGCGGGCTGAACCGGCGCGGCCGTGGCCGCGGCTAACGCTTATGGGGTTTTGGCGGCCTTCTTCGCAGGCGCCTTGCGGGCGGCCTTGCGCGGGGCGGTTTTCCGCGGCGCGGACTTGGCGGCCGCCTGTTTGCGCGGGGCGGAGCCGTTGACCTTGCGCAACTCGGCGTTGAGCGCATCGACGCGGTCGATCAGGGCGTTGAGGTCGTCGCGGCCCGGCACGCCGAGCTTGGTCAGCGCACGCTGCACGCGGTCCTCGAACACCTTTTCCAGCTTGTCCCAGGTGTCGGCAGCGCGTTCGCGCGCCACGCCGACGCGATTCTCGACTGCGTCGCGCACGGCATCGGCGCGGCCGCCGGCGAACTTGCGCGCGGTCTGCTCGAACGACAGGCCTTCCTTGACCAGCGCTTCGAACAGCTTGGTGCCTTCTGCCTGCGCGCGGCCGAAGGCGCCTACGCCTGCCAGCCAGATCTGCTGCGCCGATTCGCTGAGCTTGCCCGACAGCTGCTCGGCCTGGGCCTGCGCACTGGCGCTGCCGGCGGTCTTCTTCTTGGACGCTTTCTTGAACTTGGCCATAGGGTTCTCTCGCGCGGACGCAGGTGGGAGTGCGATCCAGTCTGGTCTTGCCGTCTAGAGCAATCACACCAGCGCCCGACCGCTTTCGTAAGAGCGGCTTTAGCCGCGAGCTCCTGACGTTGCTTTGCAGCCTGGGAAAAGCTCGCGGCTAAAGCCGCTCTTACGAAAAGCGGGCTTCAGCGGGCGCGGCGGCGTGCGCGTTGCGCGGCGACCACCTGGTCGACATCGTCGAGCGCGCGGCGCAGGCGCGCGGTGGTCTCGGTCATGCGCGGCGGCACGTCCAGCCCGTCCAGGATCGAACGCCGCGTGTCGTCCAGGATCTCGTCGCGCAGGCGTATGCCGTGCGCGGCGAGCAGCGGCCGCAGGGCATCGGCGCGCTTGCGCAGGTCGGCCAGCGTGTTGCGGTAGGCGAGCTGGCAGACGCGGTGGCGCGAGGAGAAGCTGAAAAGATTGGTGAAGAACATCTCGCCATCGTCCGAATTCGGCTCGAACACCAGCTGGTCCACGTCCGGATACTGCTGCGCGTACTTGGCCAGGCCGATCTCCATGCGCGATTGCAGCATGGTGCGGAAAGTCTGCGACAGCACCGCCGGCAGGCCGCCGCCGGCCAGGCCCAGCGGATCGCGCGCGGCGCCGGCGTGCGGGGTGCGGCTGGCGTCGAACGGCACCAGCGGGTTGATGCCGAGCATCAGGTCGACGCCGCGTTCCAGCACCACCGAGGCGTGCATGGTGCGGCGCAGGGCGCCGTCGACGAAATGGCGGCCACGGATCTGTACCGGCGGATACAGGCCGGGCAGGGCGGCGCTGGCCTGGATGGCGCGCGAGATCGGCACGTCGTCCCAGCCTTCATCGCCGAAACGCACCGCTTCGCCGCTGTCCAGGTCCACCGCCACCACGTACAGCGGACGGCCCAGCTCGCGGAAATCGTTGCTGCGGCCGCGGCGTTCGAACACTTCGCGCAGGAAGCGCTCGATCTCCTTGTTGTCGAACAGCCCGGTCGGCACCAACCCGCCGAAACGGGTGATCAGGTCCGCCCAGCGCGCTTCGCCGGGCGAGAACAGCAGCTCGCGCCACCATTCCGCCACCAGCCGCGGCAGGTTAGACGCGCGGCGCAGGTATTCCAGGATCGCCGGGCGCAGGAAGGTCTCCGGGCGGAACTCCACATCGTCGCTGGTGCCGGTGATGAAGATCCGGCACATCTGCGCGGTGCTCATGCGGTTGGCCAGGCCCGCGGCGAGGAAGGCGCCGGAGCTGACGCCGACGTAGCAGTCGAGGCGGGTCAGGTCGAGGCCGTCCAGCGCTTCGTCGAGCGCGCGCAGGGCGCCGAGTTCGTACATGCCGCCGATCGGACCGCCGCCGGCGATCGCCAGCCCGATTTTCGGCGGCGGCCGCTTCGATGGGGCGGAGGCTTTGGGCCGGTTGCGGGCCTGATGTAGAAGCAGCATCGATGATCGCGCGACGGAACTGCGGCGAGTGTAGCCGATCGCCATTGATGGACGATGCCGACGGAACTGTCATCGCGAACGCGGTGAGGGACCTGCTTCTGCTTTCGGCTGCGTCAACCGAGTCGGAGATCCCTCGCTGCGCTCAGGATGACAGAACCCTGGGCGGTGCGACTCGCGTGGCCGCGGATGCCACCGTGCCTATCCGCTCGTGCCTATCCGCTAAAGTCGTGGCCATGCCCCGGCCACGATCCGTCGTCCCGCGCCTGCAACGCCGCCTGGCCTGCCACCAGGCGCTATATGATCCGCGCCGCGAGCCGCGCAACCGGTCGCGCTGGCTGCCGGAGCTGCAGCGCTGGCAGGCGCAGCGGCTGGAGGCCGGCTTCGCCGAATTCCTGGACGACCCGCGCAGCGCCCCGGCGGCGCGCTTCTTCCTGACCGATGTCTACGGCGCGCACGATTTCAGCCGCCGCGATGCCGATATCGCCAAGGTCCTGCCGATGATGCAGCGCCTGCTGCCGGAAGCGCTGCTGCGCACCGTCGCCGACGGCATCGAACTGGGCGCGCTGACCCATGCCTTCGACCTGCGCATCGCGCAGACGCTGGAGCAACTGGCGCCGACGCGGCGGCGGCTGGACGAGGCGTTGTACGCGCGCGCTTACCGCGAGGTCGGCCTGCCGCGCCTGCGCGCGCACCAGATCGACCTGATCGTGCGGGTCGGGCAGGGCCTGGCGGGGGCGCTGCGCATGCCCGGCGTCGCCACTTTGCTCAGGCTCTCGCGCGGCCCGGCCAAAGCGGCTGGATTGGGCGAGCTGCAGGGATTTCTGGAGCGTGGTTTCGAAGCCTTCGCGGCGCTTGGCGACGCCAAGGTGTTTCTGGAGCGGATCGAGCGCAACGAGCGCGAGGTGGCGCGGAGGTTGTTCGCCGACGAGGCGGAGCCGTTCCGGCCGATGTAGCGACCTAGCCCTCACAGAGGATTTCCCCCTTTTTCAAAGAGGGGAACTGCAGGGCTACTTGAAGCGCTCTTCCAGCACGCGGCGGATTTCGGCCTCGATCGGACCTTTCAGCGCCGAGAGCAGGAAGCCGAGCTGCGCGCTGACATGCAGCTGCTTGGGCTGCAGGTCGATCTTGCCGTCCACGCCGGAACGGTTGAAGTTCAGCGTATCGTCGTCCCATTCGTAATCGATGCCGAACCTTTCGGCCAGTTTTCTGGCGACTTCCTCCACCGCCTTGCGCGCTTTCGGCAGTGGCAGCGAGTGCGGATGGCGGATATCGATACTGGGCATGCGGCCGCTCCGGATGGGCTTTGCCGGCATTGTGGGGCCTGCTCCGGCACGATCCAAGCGCGCGGCCATGTAAGATTGCGCGGCGTGAACGACTTGAGACTGCGATTTCCGAGCCACGACCACCCCGACATTCCGATCGGTATGGGCGTGCATGGCATAGGCCGCGATCCGGACCACGATCGCGCGATCGGCGTCGTCGAATCCTCGCAGGAAGCGCTGGTGCAGTTCTGCATCGACCGCCGCGGGGTATGGCTGGCGGTGGCCGACGGCATCCGCGGCGTGCATGTGAACGGCCGGCCGGTGCTGCGCATGACCATGCTGCGGCTGGGCGACAGCGTGCATGTCGAGGGCATCGAGATGGTCCTGGCCGGCGCCAGCGTCGCCGAAGGACTGCCGCGCGAGCTGGCCAATGCGCCGGTCGACGGCAGCGGCAACCTGCGCACCGTATTGCGCGGCGTCGGTGGCCAGTACCACGGGCGCTGCTTCACCCTGGACCGGCCGCGCGTGGTCGGGCGGCTGGAGCAGTCCGACATCCGCATCGACGATCCGGCCTTCGCCGACCGCCATGCGCGCATCGAACTGCACGGCGAACAGGTGGTGCTGCGCGACCTGGGTTCGTACGACGGCAGCGTGGTCAATGGCGAGCGTGTCCGCGATGCGCTGCTGGCCACCGGCGATCAGGTGGTGTTCGATGCGCACCATCGCTTCGTGGTCGAGGCGCCGGCGCGCACTGCCGCCGTGGCCACTGCAGCCGCCGCCCAGGACCGCCAGATCGATGCGGACCTGGCCGGGAATGACCGTCGTCTGTCGGCCGGTTCGCTGTGGCGCCTGCCGTGGTTGCTGGTCGCCGCGGTGCTGCTGGCCGCGGCATTGGCGGCGCTGTTCTGGTTCGGCCCGAAGTAGGATCCAGGCCCCGCTCTACAAAACCAAGCAAGGCATCCAGGCCGGAAAATAGTTCCAGCCGAAACCGTCGGCGTTCGTGCTGCACTGCGGCATACTAGGGTCGTCCCCTACTGGA